>Ga0222659_1000213_pt1 | contig 42145 bp, 34 predicted proteins | sample AntAcemetagen547_FD_179850 | JGI IMG/M metagenome (GOLD analysis project Ga0222659, IMG submission 179850) | Saline water microbial communities from Ace Lake, Antarctica - #547 | ecosystem: Environmental > Aquatic > Non-marine Saline and Alkaline > Saline | place: Antarctica: Ace Lake...
AAAAATGGTAGTCAATATTGGACTGAGATAATCGTCCATACGACTACGTTGAGTATGAGTACGAGTATTTACCCCATTTATATTTGTCCATGCTGTTCTGTTATTATTAGCACCAGCACCAGCACCAGCACCAGCACCAGTCGCATAACCTCTGGCACTGTTAACATTTCTAGAGGTATGTGAATTATATGACATGTACGGTATAGGTTGGTTCTGACGATGACTATTTTGTCTAATTAAATCACGAATACCAAGTTCAATGTGCTGGATAGTATTATTTGTATGGAGATAACTATTATATGTATAATTAAGAAGGTTGGTATACATATCTAATATTCGGTTGGTTGTATCGCGGTCCATAATATAGTATACAAAGGCTATATTTAAATATTTATTTAATTAGTTTAAACATTTCATAGTATGATAAATAAGTATGGTAGGAAAAGGATTAACTGGTCTAGCCAATTTAGGAAACACGTGTTTTATAAATTCATGTATGCAAGTATTAAGTCATACACACGAACTGAACCATTTTCTAGATAAAAATGACGGAGAATATAAGACTAAACTAACTGCTTATCATAATAAAGAGTATTTATTGGATTCAAAATTATTGGTAGAATGGGACAACTTAAGGAAATTAATGTGGCAAAATGACCAATTAATTTCACCAGGTGGTTTCATAAAAGCGATTCAGTATGTGGCAAAACATAAAAAGAAGGATATTTTTACTGGGTATGCTCAAAACGACCTGCCTGAGTTTTTATTGTTTATATTGGAAACGTTTCATAATGGAATGCGTCGAGAAGTAGATATGGTAATAAAGGGGGAAATAAAAACAGAAAAAGACGGAATGGCTGTTAAATGCTACGAAATGATGAAGACAATGTATAGTAAGGAGTATTCTGAAATATTAGATATATTTTATGGAATACATGTGTCGAAGATTGAAAAAAACGGAGAAATCATGAGCATAAAACCGGAACCGTATTTTATAATCGATTTACCTATCCAGATGAAAGGAGGTTTAACTATTTATAACTGCTTTGAGAAATATTGCGAAGGAGAAAAACTGGAAGGAGAAAACGGATGGTTAAATGAAAAGACAAATGCGATTGAGGATGTAGAACGAAAAATAGTATTTTGGAGTTTGCCAAAAGTATTGGTGTTGGATTTAAAACGATTTACACCAGACGGAAGAAAGATTCAAGTGCCGCTAGATATTGAGTTAGAATTAGATTTAAGTAAATTTGTCGACGGTTACGACAATGACCAATATAAATATGAATTATACGGTGTGTGTAATCATAGTGGGGGAACACGCGGTGGTCATTATACGTCCACCGTAAGAGTCAACGCCGATGATTGGTATTTATTTAATGATACAAATGTATCAAAACAAGAATTTACCGGAAAAAACAACACTTCTGGATATTGTCTCTTCTATAGAAAAAAGACAAATAAATAAGACAAATAAATAATACAAATAAATAAGACAAATAAATAAGACAAATAAATAAGACAAATAAATAATATAAATAAATAATATAAATAAATAATGATTTTGTCATATGATTCAATATTAGGAATTCCAGTTGTTGAGGATGGAGGAATAAATACACATCCAAATAAGACTTCTAATAATATGGGGATGAATTTAGGTGTTCCTGCTATATTATTGTTAGTTGTAGTTATAATATTATTCGTTATTTTGTTTGCTAATTTAGGAAAAAATGAAACAGTTACTGATACGAGTAACGGGTCCACGAATATATTATCTATATTATTAGGAGGAGTAGTCCTAGTGGTAATTTTATTAAATGGGTTCCAATACTTTTTTAATATAAATTTAACTGCTCGTTTGAATAATTTGTTCACCGATACACCTTCTTTAGATTTAACTGTTGAACAGCCTGTATCAGAACAAGACATTGCCCCTGTGCCTGAGATAGAAATAAAGAAACAAGTATTTCATGTTCCAGGAAATAAATATACATTTGATAATGCGAAAGCATTGTGTCAAGCATATGGGTCACGCTTAGCAACCTACAGTGAAGTGGAGGATTCTTATGGAAATGGTGGAGAGTGGTGTAGTTATGGTTGGTCGGATAAGCAATTAGCTTTATTCCCAACTCAAAAAGATACTTGGAATTATTTACAGACAGTAGAAGGTCACGAAAATGACTGTGGAAGAGCCGGAATAAATGGAGGATATATAGCTAATCCGAATGTGAAATTTGGCGCAAATTGCTATGGATATAAACCCAAGATTACTGATACGGAGCTGGATTTAATGCAAACCGCTCCCTTATATCCCAAGTCATTAAAAGACCTTAAACAGGAGAGATTAGTTGAGCATTGGAGAAGAAAAATACCTGAAATATTAGTATCCCCATTCAATAAAAACGTCTGGAGCTTGCTATAAACAAATGTTGTTAAACGACCGCTATGTAATGTGTCTAATTATAGGGACAGCAAATATGCTGTATTTCTTAACGAATAATTATTTTATATTGTTGTTCATATAACAATATAAACCATAAATGTAAACTGTAAAAAATTAAATGTAAATATTATTATCATTTACTTGCGTTCCTTTCTCGTCTTTCTTTTGTTATTTTCTCTCTTGCGTTTGGTTTTTCTTCCATGTAACATTCTCTTTTCTGGGTCCAACAATCCCAATAGTTTATCATAAAGACCATCCTCTATCGGTTCTTCTTTCTGTTCGTATCGCAGGGTATTATTTTTTTGAAATTGCTTTTGAGTAAAAAATAAGCCGGCTGGAACGGCTAAATCTTTAAACATATTTAACACATTCGCACCTACACTAATAGTACCTCCTTGTTGAATATTGCTATTACTATCCACGTTTCTGTCCACGTTTCTGTCCACGTTTCGTATAGTATCGTTTAATAAGTCAGAAGTAATGGTAAAACCACCCCCCTTTAAAATCCCATTTTTATCTGTTGTAAACACAAAATCTTTATTTACATCAAAATCAAAGTCCATATGTATACATATTACGAACATAAATTAATTGTTATAATATCGCTTAATATCCGGGATTATCTTTATTTCTCTCTTATCTTTGATATAATTCATAATGTGGTCTACCTTTTCTTCGTCACCAATTATTTCGGTGAGACAATTTTCTAAAAAACCTAAAGTAATTGGTGCGGTTTGTCTATTTTGAGCAAATTTTAATTTACCATCACTAATTTTTATAGTAGAGGAAGATAGATTGTTATCTTCTACAAATTCAATGATATTGTCAGTTAGTTCGTTTCGTTCATTACGTATTTCCTTTGTTTTTTCATTTAATAACTTGAGCTGTGTATCTAACGATACCCACTTTTTAACATGTTCTTGAAAGCCTTCCATTATTTTACTAATATATCTAAATATCTTTATACCTTTCTTTTTCTGGATATACGTCGTTTTTTAGATAGTTCACGTTTTTTAGATAGTTCACGTTTTTTAGATAGTCTACGTTTTCTCGATAGTCCACGTTTTTTAGATAGCCCACGTTTTTTAGATAGCCCACGTTTTTTAGATACACGTCTTTTCCTAGTGGTGGCTCCTCCTTGTTTTGTAAATTTATTACAAAAATTTACTGTAAAAAATGGGTTTTGTAAGTCGTGTGACGATTCACCGAAATCGATAATTATTATCTCTCCATTCTTGCCAATCATAACATTGTCGGTATGTAAATCATTATGATGAAGATTATATTTTTGTAAACAAGTATCTATTCTATCCACTTCTTTTTCTATATCGATACACTTGTCTAATAATTCGGCATCATTATATAATTCATTTAATTTTGTTACAGGTAAAGCATCTACATCTTCCATTCTAATATAAAAGATAAATTCATTCGGGCCTATATTTATAGACGTCTCGTTATTACGGTCAATAAATCCATAATTTAAGAGTTTTGGTACTCTGAAACCACAACTGTCTTGTAATTTACTAAATTCGATATGATAATATACTTCAGATAATATTTTTATCAAGACATTGTCAGGTTCTAGTTGCGGGTCTTTACTATAAACAAACATTTTGGTAAATGTGCCTTGATTTTGATTTTTAAAGTATATTAACTTAACACCAAGTGAAAGTGCCTTTTCTGTTTTTTGGGTAAATTGCCGTTTTGTTTTATTTAAAAAGGGACCTCCAAAATTACCGTCCATTATATTCGGATAATTTGTCATAGTTGATGATAAAGAACGCAAGTGTTCTGGTATTGTTATTGTAGGTGAGCTAGCATTGCTTTCCGTATCTGTACTACCCTCATCGTAGTCAATAGTATTGATACTTAATTTTGGCATCAAAATAATGTGTATATATATTAAAAATAATTTAATATATATTTAAAATCTGGAAGATTTAACGTCTTCTAGAGCTTCTATTTTTTCTAGATTTTCTGCCATATTTCTTCTGGTCACGTCTTCGTTGGGTGCGTTTTTGTAATGCGAATAATCCAATCGGAACTGCCGCTTTACGTAAAAAGCCACCCTTTCTATTTCTACTGCCTTTGCCTTTGCGCATCGATTTCTTGGCACATCCATTTTGATGTCTTTTTCCGCATGATGGGCACATTTTACTCTTTGAACGCTTGCCTCCTGATTGAGACGGCATAGGCCATCCTCGTTCAGCCACTTGACAACCGACATATTGTGGTCCGTCTGTATAGGAACACCCGTTAGTAGATGTATTACTCATTATATATTTAATGGATATAAAATATTATAATTCGATGATTATAATATTTATTTTATTTTGTGGATTATGTAATTATGTAATTATGTAATATCATTTACGTTTACGTTCGAACGAAATTTAACGACGACGTTGACTTTTAAACTTTCTAAATGATCTCTTATCGTCGCGTCTTTTTTGACTTTTCTTTTGCCAAGCAAAAAGTCCAAATGGAACGATGGCCTCTTGTAAAACCGCACCAAAACCGAGACCCATACCTCCCTTTTTTACTGAACGCTTGCGAGAAGAATGAGCACGTCTAGTCTTTTTAGACTTTTTAGACTTTTTAGATTTCATAGAACCCTTGGAACGTCTTCTTTTTCCACCCATCATCATAGGATTAGAAGGAACATTATCTACATTATTAGCATTAGGAGCAACTGCGCGCATAGAACCGGTCATACTGTTATACTAAATGTTTAGAAAATATTATTTTAAATATAAGTTTTTTAAGCTACTACGCAATAATAAATAGAAAATGCCTAAAATTAGCAAAAAACTGATAATTACAAATATCAACGAGAGATAAATATATGGATATATTTCTTGAACGATTAAGCTTATTAATGGTTTAAATAATTCTTTTAGTTCTTTTTTTACGTCATCTCTTGATAAAATTAATAGACATTGTTCAATAAATTGTTCCTTCATTAATTTAAGTTATAAAAAAAATAAAATTATTTAGCGTGTTATAATTCAGTATATTTTATCTATAATTTTTTATAATGGAGCAAGAGATATACTTTACGAATAAAGACTTTGATTTTTCCAAAATATCTATTTCACAACCAATATCTGTTCAAGGTGGTGCTTACTTTACTAAAATTAAGTTCAATAATACGCCTTTGTACATTCAAACACCAGCTTGTTGTACCAAACAAGGATTAAATGAAACGAATAAAAAAGCATATATAGACTTGATGTTTACGAATGAAGAAGATGAAGTAATTGAATGGTTCGAACATTTAGAAGAACGTCTAATAGGATTAATTTATGAAAAAAGAGAATTATGGTTTCAAAACGAAATGGAAAAGGAGGACATTGAAAACTTCTTCAATCCTATATGTAGGGCATTTAAAGGAGGAAAATTTCATTTAATACGCGTGAATATTCCTAAGAATAAAACTATTAGTTCTCAATATTATTGTAACGTATACGACGAGAATGAAAACATTCTTCCCATTCAAGATTTAAATGAAAGTCATTCGATTATACCGTGTGTAGAAGTTCAAGGGATAAAATTCTCAGCAAGAAATTTTCAGATGGAACTAGTTGGAAAACAGATAATGCTAATCAATAATAAACCTATATTCAATTCATGTGTTATTAAGAGAAGCTCAAATAAACCATCACATACAGATAATAATCAACCAGACGTAGACCTAATAGAAACCGTTGACCAACTAACTAACAGTAACGATGGTGAGTCTGTAGAAATTTCAACACATCATAATGATGATGTAAATATAATAGAACCAATCAGTTTAGACAAAAATACGCCTGAACCTAGAGACAAACAAACACAATTAGTTGATTTACAAGAAGCAACGTCGTCATCTATTAAAGGACTACAAAAACGCATCATAGAAGATTTAGTCGACACTGATAGTGATGACGAAGAAGCAAATGAAGAAGCAAATGAAGAAGCAACAGAAGAAGCAACCGAAGAAGCAACCGAAGAAGCAACCGAAGAAGCAACAACGAATAATCTAGTAAATACAAGCCTGACTAAAACAACAAAGTGGAATCATTTAGAAGAAAATTCCAAAAATACGGTATCAATCGATTTAGAAGATATAACTAATAATTTGAAAGTGGATTATAACCGAAATATAACTTTAAAAAAACCAAATGAAGTCTATTATGAAATATACAAAATAGCCAAGGATAAGGCAAAGCAACATAAAAAGGCGGCTATCACTCATTATTTAGAAGCCAAAAAAATCAAAAATACATATCTTTTAGACGATTTAGATAATAGTGACGAATCTACAGATGATGACGATAATGATAACGATAACGATACGAGTGAATCCCATAAAATAAAGAACCAGATTAATGAAATTGTAGAAGAACTAGTATAATTTAGTAAACTTTAGGACTAAAAATGATTTAATGTAAAATATGTTTGTATTTATGAAAAAATATTTTATCCTTTATTTTATATAATGGACTTTATGAAGAACTTAAAAAAGCTCAAGGTGGAACATGTCATTCTCTTTTTGGTCGGTGCCTTATTTTTGGTTTACCTAATCAATTCTTATAGCACAGGTAAGCGTATGGGTGCTGAGCAAATGAGTGGTCGTAGAACACAAGAGATGTATAGCAATCAAGTTTCTACCCAACAATCTGGTGGAGGTGTTGAGCCTTCTCAACCTTTAGGTCAAAATGAAACCTACGCATCTGCTACGGATATGTCAACATCGACTCAAGGTCTTCCTCCTTCCTGCTCACGTTCTCCTGTAGCAGACCCTTCCGAACTGTTACCTAAGGATACAAACAGCCAATGGGCACAATTGAATCCCAGTGGTTCAGGTGATTTACAAAATGTAAATCTTCTTCGTTCTGGTTATCACATGGGTATTGATACTGTTGGTAATTCTTTAAGAAATGCCAACTTACAGCTTCGTTCTGAACCTGCCAATCCTCAATTGAATATTGGTCCTTGGAATAACACCACAATCTCACCTGATACTATGCGTGTACCTCTTGAGATTGGACAAGGAGGTCAATAAATAATTTATCGCTTATATAAATATGAATATGAATAACCATAACACGATGTTAGTTATTATATAAAATGAATAAATTATTATAATTTATATTATATTAATTTATTATAGATGAGGATCGGTATCAATATGTATGGGTTTATAATAATATTATTTATTGTCCTGATTGCTCTTAAAATGTATTGTGAGTCTGATGAATTTAATTTGAGATGTATTGTATCAACCATAGATGGTAAGAAATATTGTGTACGCGAAAGAAATAATGTCCAGAACGCATCCAACCTTTTGGCTAGGACAACTGAAAAATTAGAATATCTCGTTGAAAATGTGGGACAACGATATCCTGACCGCGAAAATGTAAAAAAACTAGTTAATAATTTTAATCCAACAACAATTAAAGAAACATTACCTACAAGTGAATATACTGCGTATAGTGAAAACAAGGGTGAAAAAATAGCGTTTTGTTTAAATAAAAAGAAAAGTGATAATAACAATCTTATAGATTCCAATACACTTATGTTTGTAGCTATACATGAAATCGCGCATATTATGACTACAAGTGTTGGACATACCGAGGAATTTTGGAATAACTTTAAATTTCTCCTCGAGAATGCGGTTGAATTAAAGATATACACACCAGTCGATTATAAAAAAGAACCAGAAGGTTATTGTGGTATGGATATAACAGATAATCCGTATTATGATTTATAATACAATACGTACATTCATTTTTACACCACTTGAATAAAAGAGAATAATATCATCTCATTTCCCTTTTTAGTTATTATAATAAGCATATTTATATATAAAATAATATTTTGATTTTATATATAAATGAATGATATTTTTAAACTGATATACTTAGACCAAGATAATATAAAAAAGTTGATAGTATTTTTAGGTGATACATCTGTGGGTATCGATACAGATATTAGTAATAGTAACATTGATGAATTATTTGTAAAAGATAGTGAGAATTCACTATTTAAAGGATTATTTAGTAAAGACCAACTAGATATGGTTATATCACAAAAGGTAGATGTTCATTTTTCAAAACAAATTATTTATATAGATGATACGATTGAGACTGTTAAAAAGAAACTTATCACTGTTTTTACGAGTGAACTGTTAGCTCCAATATCATTTGATGAAATATATCTATTTTCAAAGCAAATTCAAACTCTCAATAATTCACAAATATATGAGAGTCTCACACAAAATGGTAAAATTACGCTAACACGAGACGTTATGGTTCAATTTCTCTCCAATATTAACAATATTAACGAAGAAAGCATAATACCGGTTAAAGATGTTTATACTTATAATGATATTATTGATTTGAATTTGACTGAAAACCCACAATTAGTGAATCTATCACTCGGACAACGCTTTATTATAGGCGAAAATATCTATAGTTTCACAATTAATCCTTTCAAAGTTAAAACATTTGATAAACTGCTTAGAACAAACGCCGATAATATTCTAACCACCACAAACAAGGACTTGCTATTAACAAGCGGTTATTTATTTGAAAATACGATTTATGTATGTTTAGCAGAAGATGTATTGAAAAATTCCGTTTCTAAAAATATATCGGAGTCGGTTACTAGCAAGGTATATTATCCATTTTTAAGCGGCAAACAAATACTTGATTTAAAACAACTTCGTGACAAGAAATATGAATTATTGGAAGAAAATAAGACTCTAATCAGTAATAATTTTACAAAACAGGTTGATAATATTAAGATGTTTCATGAAATTTATAATACGAGAAAGAGCGAACTGAATTATATAGAACAAGGTGTTCAAATGGTAGAATTTGTACTCTCTCAAGATTTTGAATTTAATATTCCGTTAGAAGTCATTTTCAAATTAATTCATGCTACAAAAACGATTCCCTTTATCAAATTAAATTCTTCCAAGAAACACGAGAAAATTTACCGGATATATTGTAATAAAACAGCAACCAATGGCAAGAAAATTCCATATCTATCTAAAAACATGATTTTTAAGCTAGTCAAAACGATGGGTGCCTCAAAACGCGTGTCGTGTTATATGGAATATACTGATACCGATGATACAAATAATGAAAAAGACACTATAATTCCTATTATAGTAGAATTTGATAGTTTGGCTAATATTTATATCAAAGCAGAATTCAAAGAAGCGAAACAAATACCGTATATTGAGAAACTTATTAGTAAGGCAGTTAATCCAGTTATTGAAATCATTCGCAACTATATAGTATCCAGTGGATATTCTATGCTTTTATTTAATAACTTGTATGATAAACATGTTGAACTCATCAATCTTAAGTATTTTTCCTATATTTCTATTGATAAAAATATAAATTTAAATAAATTATTAGGATGTGTATCGAGTGTATTTAATGTTCTCGTTGGTGAATTAAAAAAGGGAATTGTTATGAGATATAAACGTGTTTCTAATTTCAATGAAATGGATAGCCAAGAGGCATTTATAGTAGAGTTATTAAATAGAGCAAACGAGGATGAGGACATTGTTAAACTATTAATGGACAATTTCCAATTGAAAGAAACCGAGGCACAACTGAAAATAGCTGATTTATTGAATAGTTTACAAATGGTACAGACATTGAATAAAAGGCGCAAGCTAAAAATCAAAAATAATCCTGGGTTTTTAACAAAAATTACTCAGGACCCGTTTAAGCAAAATATTATGGTTGAAATGGAGAATATTAATGATATTTTTTACATGTCTGTCATTCCTATTTATATTGATTCTCTTATTCGAATAACACAGGTTCCTGAATCATCCAATGTTGATTTGTCTACTATTGATGGTCTATGTAAAACAAAGCAAATGGGTGATATAGAGCAAATAAACGAAATTATTGCTCCCTCGGAGAAAGGAATTGCTGAAAATATTCCGGTAGCAATTATAGCTGAGAATTTAGCATTTGGAGAAGTTGCCTCAAAGGCAAAGGAGAAATCTATTAATGTACTAGACTTCTTATATGACGACGATGATGATGATGATGATGATGATGATGAGGAGGAGGATGATGATGATGAGGATGATGGTATTGAAGTAGAACTTGAAGATGACGATGACGATGAGGACGATGGTATTGATGTAGAACTAGCAGATGATGAGCCGTCGGCAGACGATGATATTGAAGTAGAACTAGAAGATGATGAGCCGTCGGCAGACGATAATGAGCCGTCGGCAGACGATAATGAGCCGTCGGCAGACGATAATGAGCCGTCGGCAGACGATAATGAGCCGTCGGCAGACAATAATGAATTATTAGGTGGAACAAACTCAAAAGAATCAACTGCTGACAAAGAGCCATCTACGGGAATAAAAGTAAAGAAAACGGTAAAGTTGACTATACGAGATGACGATACATTGGAAAAAAATATAACAGGTATGAGAATAGCTGACCCCAATCCATTTTTTAAAGCAATGTATCAAAAAGACCCCGCATTGTTCTTAACAGAATCAGATGGCAAATATAGTGCTTATTCGCGTGTATGTCCGTGGAATAAACGAAAACAACCCGTTATTTTAACAGATGAAGAAAAAAAGAGAATAGACAAAGAACACCCCGGCTCATATGGTGACCATGCTATTAAATATGGTTCTGACCCAAACAAACAATACTGGTATATTTGTCCAAGATATTGGGATTTGAAAAATAACACAAGTCTTACTGAAAATGAAGTAAAAAGTGGAAATTATGGTGGTATTATTCCACAATATGCCAAAACGGTTCCTGCTGGGAAAAATATATGGGAATTCACGGATGCGGAAGGTTCCAAGCCAATATATCATGTTGGAAAAAAGGGTGAATATGTTCAACATTACCCAGGATTTTTGAAAGAAGATGTCCATCCAGATGGATTACGTGTCCCGTGTTGTTTTAAAAAATGGAAAGACCCGGAAAAAACGAAGGAGGTTCCAAAGCAAGAAGTCGATGAATATATTAAAGGTCCTGAAAAATTCCCATTAGAAGAAAATAGGTTTGGATATTTACCATTTATTGTTCAAAAATTTATAGATACTGACAACAAACAATGTCAAATAAGTGTTACAAACAAAAATTTAAAGAAGAACCATCCATGTTATTTAAGAAAAGGACCAGAGAATAGTAAAAATAAATCTTTTTTAGCATGTATAGCAGATATTTACGGAGAAAAAAATGATAATAAAGTGCTTACCCTTGAAAATTTTATTAATGAAAAACTAGTTGAAATGCTTACACCTGATACTTTTATTTCGCTTCAAAATGGTTCATTAATTAGCGAATTCCAGAGTCCTAATTTGGACAACGTTAATATGGACGAAATTAAAGATTCAGTTATTTATTCAAAACTAAAAAGTTCCGACCCGATTCAATTAAAAAAAATAGTTAGTGCGTTACAAAATTTTATCGAGTATTTAAAATCACCAAATTCTCAAGTAGATTATACTTATTTGTGGGATTTAGTTTGTCAACCAAATGAACTATTATTTTCAAAGGGTATAAATTTGGTTATTCTTAACTTACCCCAAGACGATATAACTGCGAATATAAACATAATCTGTCCAACAAATTATTATGCCTTGTCTAAATATGACCCATCGAAAGAAACTGCTATTATTATTCAAAAGTATGAATACTTTGAACCGATATACATTGTTACAGATAAGTCAAAAACAAATGTGTTAAGTATAGCGACTACCAAGTTATATAGTCCAGAATTAATGAAACGAATTCCCAACCTGAATAAATTATCCAATACAATTCAAGATATATATAAAACGATGTGTAATCCATTGTCTAGTTTGCCCAAGGCATATAAGTACAAGGAGATTCGGTTTAAAAGAAATATTACGTTAGAGAAATCGATTGAAATATTAAATAGATACAATTTTAATATTGTCAGTTTAGTTGTAAATTACGATGATAAGGTTATTGGATTAAATGTAGCAAAAAATCAACAATCCGGGTTTATTCCCTGCTTTCCATCTGGTATAATCTCTTCTTATGAATTAGTAGATTTGGATAATGAAGAACAACTGAAAAATTTGGAAGAGACCCTTCAGTTTTTAAAAATGGTCACTGATGAAACAAAGGGAGAGATTTTATGTAAACCAGTTGTAAAAATATTGGAAGATAAATTACTTGTCGGATTATTAACTGAAACAAACCAGTTTATTGCGTTAATAGAGCCTGAATTAAATACGGACCAGAGTATAAAATACACAGTAGATGATGAAAACTTTTTCCAGGTTGATAAAATAACGCAAACTAGTAAGCAAGTAGATAAAACGAGAGAAGAATATGTAAAAAAGATAAAGTTAGAAACAGAATTGTATAATGCGTTTAGAAATAAATTGCGAACGTTATTAAATAACTTCAAGAATAAAAATGTCCGTGATGACATTGAGTCTATATCAAATTCTGTACAAATGGTTTATTTTTTACAACTAGAGAAGTTGATACGGTTAATAAAACAACTCATGTCTCAATCGGTAGAGTTTGTTCCTGTAACAAGGCAATCTATAAAGAATATAGAGGATAATTTAAAAGAAGGTGATATTTTATTGATACCAAAAAACAATTTACTCAGTAGTCTAGATAATGAAGAAATTTATTATAGTAAAATTTCGGATGAGTTAATTCGATATAATCGCATTAAACAATTTATGTTCAAACCGAAAATGTTCTTATCGTTCACTGAATTAAAATACGATTTAAGTCAAGATGAAATTATTTTATTACAGTCTCTATTGACTCAAGATTATTTTGACGATTTAATACCAGATGTTACAAGTAAATATATCTCATTTAATTCATATGATACAACCGAACCGAGTATTTCTCAAAAATACGATAACACCTATAATAAACCAGTTCTAAAGGAAAAACAAAATGTAGAAATAATGAAACCTGTGGAAAAAATGAACGTAGCAGATAAAAATGTCGTGGCTTTGCCTGATGAAAAGCCCTTCAAAATATATAATACGTGTCCGTTCACAAAAAAGGATGTTTTTTCGAAATTAAAACTTAAATTTAGAGGTGGATATAAAGATATCGTTTTTTCATTCACTTCTCCAGAATGTACATTTGATGTAGCTTTAACATTGATTAACAATACCATATCTAGTCCAATCGATATAAATGGTATAAAACAAGGTTTGATACGAAAATACCAAGAATTGTTTGCCCTATATCCAACCGAAATAATTAATTTGTTTGATTATTATGGGTATATGAACCAGTCAAAGGAATTAGCAGATAATAAATTGTCGATTGAAAATATAATTATGAATGAAAGTTATCATATTACTAATTTTGATTTAATATTGATATCGGATACATATGATATTCCAGTTACACTAATCGCACCCAATGTTTATAGAGAGAATAATAATGAATATTTATCAATGAATGTTAAGAAAGGATATACGTATATCATTCGAACATCTGGAGTAAACAAATATAACGTCAAACTACCAAGATTTAAAATGATTATTAATAAAAATGGTAGCGGTTTGTTGAAACTTGTAAACCTACCTGAGCAATCAATGCGTGATGAAATTGACAGCCAAAATAACACTATCGTATCTTTGTTAAAAACATATAATTCTGTAACCGCTGATGACCCTGTAATTGAGATGGAAAATATGGATGACACAGATACTACTATACCGAAACCAAAAAAAATAGCAAAAATAGCAAATAGAAAGCTTAAGTTGGTAGAGGCTATATAATTCGATAAATCAATTACCAAGGGTATAAAAATTTATAATAGTTTATTGTAAAAATATTATAAATTATATTATTATTATGCGTTATTCATATCATCTATATCATCTATATCATCTATATCATCTATAATTTCCATATTGCCTGCCTCTATCTGAATCGCAGATATATCATTTATTAATTGTAAAATTGAGCGTATTATATATTGTCGTTCAGTATATTCGCTTACATCATATATATGTAAATAGTCTTCATTTATAATATTATCTTCGTTATGAACGGTCGAGACAACTATTACATTGGATACATCAATGGCATTTGTACATATATCTTCCTCATTGCTATCGGTCAGTTCCTCATTTATAGGCGATTCCTCATTGCTATCGGTCAGTTCCTCATTTATAGGCGATTCCTCATTGCTATAGGTCAGTTCCTCATTTATAGGCGATTCCTCATTTATATCGTTAATATCGTTGATATCAGTTATACTTTGTTCATTAGTTAATGATTGTATTGTTATTGTATTTATATTATACGACTCTATTATTTCACATACAATTGGATAATATTTATTAGTTATAATGTCTAATTGTTGTTCAGTAAACTTATAATCTTTTATAAAATTAGATATGTTTGCTATTTTTAATTCACATTTACGTGATGACATAACTTTATCAAAAGTCGGAAACATAGAATATGCTTCCTCATATACACAACCAACAAAATAACATTTTTGTTCTAACATAATCATATCAGGCTTAGGAAAATATATGTCGTTCGGTATAAAAAATGCCTGTTTTTCTTCGTAATGTAATCGACTAATGTAATATAATTTTTTTATAGATAGACATATAATTTTTCTTCCAAAATAGGGATTTTGTTTCTTGAATAATTTTAACTCTTTTACTAGTATATCGGTATGTTTAATCATCAAATCATCTTCATATGAATACATGGCCATTAAATAGTGTTTAAGATATTTCTCCATTACTTCTACTAATCTTTTCGATGGAAAATGTCTATCATTATTAATAGTTGAAGTCATATATTTGCTATTAACAAAATCAAGCATACTTCGTATATAGATTGCCTTTTTATTTTCGTCAAATAAATGACAATTTTCTACAATATAATTCTTTATGATAAACTGGTTGTAGTTCTCAAAATGTTCTAATGAGAAATTGCTCTGAAAAAAACGAGAGAATAAAACAGACATATTAATATTGGAATTCTTTATAAAAAAATAAATGTTATATAAATTTGTAATAGAAAATGGTTTATTATTCCATGGATTTTTAATTTTAGTTGGCTCTGGAAAAAAATTATATTCGTATGATAATGATGTATTTATTATACGTGTTAAATCAAAAATAGAAAATTGTTGTCTTGTCTTGTCTTGAATAATGTCTATCTTGTATCTATTTGATACTTCGCTCAGGGGATTAAAATTTAAATCCATTGGTTCTGTTAAATATTTTTTTGTTTTGAATAAACATATATTTTTAAATTTGTATAATGCTAACAAACTGCGTTGTGTAGAAGAGTATATTTGAATTATATGCTCATTTTTATCTGTATCATTTTGGTTCACATTTAAATAATTTTTTAACATAAAGTATTTATATTTTATGTATTTTTTCCAAGTATAATGGGTTCTCTTCTTACATACATTTGATATAAAATAGGATGAAAATAAAAAAATATTTGCTATGTTTGTTTGATCACTAATTTTGTCATATTGATGTTTAAATAATTTCTCAAATACATACATTACTTAATATATGAATATCAAGTTATGTTTAAATTGAATATAATGTTATTATTCTAGTATTTCATTTGATATTTATTTTTGTATTTTTGTATTTTTGTATTTTTATTTTGTGTGTTCTAAAACTCAATATCATAATCATCGTCTTTGTCGCCTAAGTCTACTTCTTTAATATTCATAGCATTGCTGTCAATCGTTAAATTATTAATACTACACTTGTCGCCTGAATCAGAAACACCCTCAAATGCGTTATCAATCACTTTTTCGCCGTCTTCTTCGTCATCTTCTACGGGTTCTTGTTCCATTAGAGCATTGATATCGGCAAGCACTTGGAAAGCAGATGTTCCAAAATATCCTTGTTGCCCACACATTACATTAGCTGATACTCCTCGCATTTGGTCCAATTCAGCATGTCTGGCAGCCTTCAAGAACATCTCAGGCGTCTCCTCGAAAGAAGCCTTGGCAATTGGACCAATGTCGTCATTGTTAATACCATGTCTAAAGATTGAAATCATTTTCGACTTGTAGCACATTCTATCACACAACATACTGAGATGGTGATAGTTAATATATGTGCTATCAAACTCAATTACTTCAGTAAGCTCTTGGAAAATAGCATTTCTGGCTGCCTCTATTCCAAATGTGCGATAAATTTCTTGAATATCATTACTGACTGTACGATTTACATCGATATAATCCAATGATAATATTTCAAGCAAATTCGTTCCGACTGTATCAAGGACCCAGCTTTCCTTCTTAATATATCTACCATCCTCTTTAATGACATTATCTGTAATCTTGCGTAAAACAACCTTTTCAATATTTTTAATACCAGTTAGAACAATATTGTTAAGCAAATTGTCTTGGAAATTTTTGAGTAAATAGATTTCATCCGACTGGTCAAGCGGGTTCACCTTTCCTGCCTTCTTTTTATTCGAAATCATATTCTTAAGGCGAAGTCTAAAGATTAGCTTATCCGAATTATAGTCAGAATATACGCAATGAACTTCATCATTAAAACTATTGCTAATGGCAAAATTAATATCATCCATTGTGATGTTCTTATCAAGCATAGACTCCTTGTCCAATTCCATTCGTATAACCCATTTTGATTTGTCCTTGGAGTCCACCAACTGTTGTCCACCACATTGGTCTAATAGACGTTCGAATTCATAGTATTGAGTCAAGGCATCTACATCTTCTTCAATAAGACTATTTAAATCATCTGGGTCAAAACAAATTTCAATAGAACTAACAATCTCATTTAACTTTGTATGTTCAATTGCTGGAATGAGTTTTTGTGCGTTCTCTCTGCTACCTTCTTGATCCTTTGAAATATAAATGGTTACAGATGGATTTTTAGGATTTTCAGATAGAGACAGAATTTCCTCAATTCTCGGCACACCACGAGTTACATTTGACTTGGACGCTACACCGGCAAAATGGAATGTATTGAGTGTATTGTGTACTATGATACCATAGTCTGTCATAAATGTTTGATTTGCTGGAACTGTAAAATCATATACATATTCTGTTTGGTCTGGTGTATAGATTTCAATGGATTTTACTTCGTCCCAAATAACATTTGAATTTGCGGCTTGTTGTAAAATTTGTAATTCTGAATGAATTTCTCTTGCGTCGGGATGAGACGCGAATGTATCGATATACTTCTCCAATGTTCGTCTACCAATGGATTCTTTATTTGCCCATCTACCATAATTACGACTTTGACCAGGTATTTTCAAAATCTTACCACATTTGGCGATTACATCACCTAGTCCATTGATTCTATCGATATCATCACTTAAACTATGAACATTGTCGCGGCTATTATATTTCACTAATTCATTCAATACTTCCCCGTGTTTTAATGAACCAATCTGTTTATGATATACACCAGCGTATTTGGCAGAAATGGCAAGGTTATACATAGTTGTTCCTTTTACCATGTTTTCTTTAATAGACCCGAAAATGTCAAAGTAATTTATTAGCAGTGCCATATCCTTAATGAGTTGATTTGAACGACTACATACACGAATTTGATGATGATTGGCATCACACACAAAATTACCATCTCCGTCAAAGTATGCTTGAATAAGACCCGCTTTGAATTCATTCGGAGCAGTAAAGGCAAATTCTGGAACTGTTTTCACAAATGAACCGGTATTACATGTTTTTAATAACAATTGGGCCAGTTCTTTATGACTAAAACTAGTGGAAGAACTTGGACCATATTCACCTTGTCCATTATATGTGGATGCGGGTTTTCCAAAACGTTTTGCTATTTGGTGTGTATTTTGAATAAAGTCATTATGAATGCTTGTTATACATATCTGGTTTTTATTAATATTTCCTTCGGCTAAATAGGCGCCTACAAACCATCCAAATAAATAGTCTAAATTATATTGTTTGTCGTCGATTTCAATAGAGCATTGTTTAAAAGTATTGTCAATATGTTTAGTGACTGGAATGCGCATACCTACTGTCATATTAGCACCTGTAATGGGTTCAACCGTATTATTTTTACGAATTAAATGAGAATGGCTGGTGGTTGTTTCTACAATTCTACCACTTTTTGTAGTAACCTTCATCAATTCTCCATTTACAGGATGTCTGCTTACATGGGATATTTTGTTCCAACGTGTTTTTTCTTCTCCGTCAACCCCAATAATATAATACTCGTCATCCAGCGTATCCAATAATGTCTCTACGCTATCATGATGACCTGTATTAAATGTATATTCTGGTAGTTGTTCAATGATATTATCACATAATGTTCCAATTTTAGTTCTCACCGAATTAATTTGACCAGTTTGTTTATTTTTTTTAATTACTCGAATATTTTCACTGCGTACGATCGACATTTGAGTTGTTGGTTCGCCAATAGATTGCGCAGCAATCATTCCCACCATCTCTCCAGGTGCGACAATCGCATTTTTATACACAGTTGTAATCATCTCTAGTAGAGAAATCAGCGTCTTCCTGTTAAAACGCTTCACAGTTAAGAGTTCCTTGGGAGACAAGTGGAAATAATACATTACCTTGAATAGTTCTGTTGGTGGAGCGTAGACAATCTTCTCCAAATTTTTGAAATTATTCTCAATTAGTGTAAAAGCTTCATAGGGTGTAATGTCGACCATCGAATTTTTAGTAATATGTTGTAACCCTTGAATATTATTCGTGATATGTTGAAATGACACTGGTATGTGAACCATTTTTCCATCCGTATTTTTGAAAATATTTTTAACAATATCTTCGCGCTTTTCAATCATATATTCAATGTAAAATTTTGTCTTTGTTGATAAATCGGTTTGTTGCTTTTCCATACGACCTTCTGCTCCCTTTGTATATGGTGTCATAAATACACTTGTGCTATCGTTTTCTGAGGGGAAATGATAATGAGCATATATTTCTTCCAATGACATACCTACAAGCGATAGTAACTGGTTTTCTACGCGAACTGTGTCGATACCATCATCGCCATATTGGAACTGAACAATTTTTTGCTTATTATTTCTAACCGTCATATCATACTCGACTTTTAAATCCTCCAAACCCTTGATTAATCGTCTTTGAATATATCCAGTTTGCGAAGTCTTTACAGCTGTATCAATTAAACCAACACGCCCACCCATAGCATGAAAGAACAGCTCCTCTGGAGATAAGCCAGAAATGAAAGAACTCTCTACAAACCCACGTGCCTTGGGAGAATCGTCAAACTTTGTGTAGTGAGGTAACGTTCTGTTTTCAAAGCCATATGGAATTCTCTTTCCATCGACCGTCTGTTGTCCTAAGCATGAAATCATCTGTGAAATATTAATATCACTACCCTTTGAACCGGCATTAACCATAATCACAAAACGATTGCCCTTCTCCAGACTCTTACGACCAATCTTACCTGCCTCATTCGTCGCATTATTCAAGATATTTGTTACTTGAGTTTCAAACTCCTCTTCGTTTGATTTTCCAGTTTTATTCTCGAAAATACCAAGATGTGTTTGGTCTATTAAATTCTTTACCTCCTTCTTTTTAGTTGTAATTGTTTGGGCGATTTTTTCGTTTGTTTCCTTGTCTGCAATCAAATCACTGATACCAACGCTATAAGAACTCGTCTTCATATACTCGGTCACTACATTCTGTAAGTTGTCTATGAAATCAGAAGATGCCATGTTTCCATAGTAGTTACAAATTCTTTGAAGGAGTCCTTTTCCACCCCCACCTAAAACACCCTTTTCCATTTGTCCACGCATATATTTTCCGGCAACAATCTCCAATACATTATTGGACTTGCTATATTCCTCCTCGTCACCAAACAAATTTGTCTTGTGTTTCATTGTAATAGGTGGCATTATTTGCGACATTATGTCAAAACTTGTTAATTCTTTATTTTTCTTGAGAACAGATGTATCCACCTTGTTAAATGCCATTAACAAATTCATCGCCTCACGTTGGTTAAACTTTATATTTGGTCTTGTAAACCGATATGCTCCAAGAAGCGAATCTTGGAACACACCGACAATAGACGCATTATTAGCTGGACTAATAATTTGGTACGGCACTGCTGCCAAATTTTTCAATTCTGCCTCGGACTCTTCATCCTGAGGCATGTGTAAATTCATTTCCATTATTCTTCTATGTCTCCATAGAAGCCGGACTATACCTTGTGCCTTATCTGGTTGATTAAACCTTCATTTAAGACCCGTAACCGTCTAGTCTCTGAACCTTCTCCATATCCTATCATAACGGACTTAGGAGCTTGGCTGCGGATTGTCTAATCCCAAAACGTTTTTACCATTGGGTTCGGCAGTTAACCGAGTTCCCCCATTATGTTTCCATTATGGGGTGGTAGTTTTGGGCTCTAAAGAGTTTCCCGCAATTTGGCTACGTTGCCATTCTTTCAATTCTAATATAAATTTTTTTGCTCTAATTATCGTTATATTAGTTTGAAAGAATAACTAGATGATTATATTAGTAATATGTACCTTTACATGGAATACATTTACTAGTAGACTTTACACCGTTTTCCCCAATAAGTATTATCTACAACTTATTGAGCGGTCACCTGTTGGGGACAAAATCTATCCCCATCAAAATCAGCATTGTATGGTTTGGTGTCGGCTACATTCATGCGAAAGGTATCACCCTTATACATGATAACTGCTATATGACACATCATACTCATTCTATGAAGGGTCGGTTGTCTGTTAAACAGAATACCATCACCATTCATCATATGGCGATGAACAATGTCACCATATTCAAGTTGGATATTTTCTCTATCCGCATATCGTAGGGTAATTTGTTCGCCATTTTTCTTTTCCAAGATTTTAGCACCAGGATATTCATCTGGTCCATTTTTTACCAATTTTAGTAGAAAGTTCTTGTTCATAGCATTAACAGTAACCGGTTTGGTAATATTCTTGGCTACTTTGAGAGGAATACCAAGCTCACGAATAGATAGATTCGGATCGGGTGTAATCACTGAACGAGCTGAAAAGTCGACACGCTTACCCATCAAATTGCCTCTTACACGACCTCCCTTACCATTTAATCTCTCTTTGATAGACTTTAAAGGACGCCCAGAACGCTGTGCGACAGATGCTACCCCTGGTATTTTGTTATCAACCTGTGTCGCAATATAATATTGAAGTACTGTGTGCCAATCGTCAATAATATTGGAGTTCGCATTCTCTTGTATTTTCTCTTGAAGTGTCTTGTTTGCCTTGATAATATTTACCAAAATATGACTAATATCGTCTTCACTTCGTTGCTGTCCATCCATCTTAATAGACGGACGAACTGCTGGAGGTGGAACAGCCAATACTTGACACACCATCCAGTCTGGTCTTGAAAACACCGGACTGAACCCCATAAAGTTTACATCGTCATCTGAAATGCGGCGCAATATTTTTAATACAATTTCGGGAGTTAATTTCATATTTAGTTTATCCTTATCATCATCTGTTAGTCCATCTACGTTATCCCATTCAGCAAATAATGTCGCTAAACCTTCTTTCTTGATTTTTTTTGGTTGCAAACATCCACATCCATCCTCGCTGTCCTCTCCACAACGATTTACGACACTTGCCAACTTGAATACGTAGTTCCATCTCTCATCTGCGGATAGCTTAAGTGCTTGTTTATATGTTTCCTTGCTAATCTTTAACTTGCTACACTTAATACATACACATCTCAAAACTTTTATAACAGTAGTTAAATACTGAATATAAAATACTGGTCTAGCTAGTTCGATGTGTCCAAAATAACCAGGTGTTTCCATATAATCTAATCCGTCTGTTGGACAAATTAATCCTGGCTCTAATACACCCATTCGCGGGTCAAATAGTCCTCCAATTACAGGCTTGTTATTAATATATGTATCTCTTGATGTAATTTCAGCAACGGAGCCTTTGCGAATCTCATCTGGACTTAATATACTAAATTGAATACCTATGATTTTAGAACTCTTCTTCTTGGGAATATTCTCTTTAAAGTGGTTCGCCATCCTTCCTTATAATATAATACAATATATATCTTCATTTAAATCATCAATTTTTTAATTAATTTGTCGTAAAATAAATACACAATAATTAAAAATTGAAGTTAAATATTAAATATAACTAGATATATACAATTAATAAGATGCCCGTTTCCAAGGACAATAAGAGTACCAAGCAGTCTAAGAAGGTGTATAATACACGTTCTGGTTCTCAAAACAAAAATTTAAAAAAAAGTTCTGAGAGTGACAGTAGTGACGATGACAATGATGATGTTAGTATCCATAGTGATAGTGACGAAGAAGAAATGGACGTTCACGAATATAGAAAATTTTTACAAAAGATATTTCCATCTAAACATTTAAAGAATAATATTAAGGTTGGAGAAAAGTTAAAAAGGGCTTCTCAGGAAATTAGTGAAGAAGAAGACGGAATGGATGCGGGTGAAAATGAAACCGTTGAAAAGACGACAGCACCTACTAAGAAATCTGCCAAGAATTCGTCTAAGAAATCTGCCAAGAAGAAGTCCAAAGTTGAAGTTATTGAGAGTGATGATGAAGGCGATGATGAGAACGATTACGAAACAGTCGAAGAAGAAGATAGTGATGAGGAGGAATATGAAGAAGGAGAGAACGTACAAATAAGTCGTCGTGGAAAAAAAGGTTTCAATATTATCTTTACTATCGGCGATCCTATGCGTAATGAAGATGATTCTGAGGAGGAAGATGATTCCGATTACGAGGGTGAAGATGAAGATGAAGATGAAGATGAGGACGAGGATGAGGATGAGGACGATGACGAGGACGAGGACGAGGATGGAGAGAATGCGGATGAAAACGAAGAAGATGTGGAAGATATTGCTAAGCAACAAGAAACAATCAATGAAATTAGAAAAACATTTGAAGGCATTTTAGAAAAGGACAAAAAGAACAAGATTGCTCTTGCTGGATTAAAGGATCTTGAGTTGAAGGAAAAGAAGATTAAAAAGAAGCAGGAAAAAAAGGTAAAGTCTCAAAAGACAAAGAATGTTAAGAAGTTTAAGAATTTAGTTAACAAGAAGAATCTAATGAATGATTACAAGTTCTTCAAGGATAACTTATCTATTGAGGAACAGCAAAAGGTAATTAATGAAGTTGAAGAAATTAACAAGATTAATATTGTTCAAAAACCATATAGACTTACTCTTTTGGAATCAGATATTCCGATTCATCTCAAGTCAATTGCGCTTAACAAGATTTCGTCTCTTAGACATATGGACCCCGGAAACGGCGAATATTATAAGATAAAGAATTGGGTTGATACTTTTATGCAAATTCCATTTAATCGGTATAAAAGTTTGCCCCTGTCTATCGAGCACGGAATTGATGCTTGTCATGAATACATGTCAAATTCAAAGGATATTTTAGACCAAGCTGTCTATGGATTAAACGACGCCAAGATTCAGATTATGCAAATGATTGGTCAGTGGATTGCGAATCCAAATGCGGTTGGAACAGCCATTGCTATCAAAGGTCCAATGGGAACCGGAAAGACGACTCTTGTAAAGGAGGGTATTAGTAAAATCCTTAATCGCGATTTTGCGTTTATTGCTCTAGGTGGTGCTACGGATAGTAGCTTTCTAGAGGGACATGGTTATACATATGAAGGTAGCACTTGGGGTAAGATTGTCGATATTTTGCTAAAGACCAAGTCGATGAATCCTGTGATTTACTTTGACGAGTTGGATAAAATTAGTGATACACCCAAAGGAGAGGAAATTGCTGGTATTCTAACACATCTTACAGATACTGCTCAAAATAGTCAATTTCATGACAAGTATTTCGCTGAGATTGATTTTGATTTAAGCAAGTGTTTGTTTATCTTTAGTTATAACGATGAATCACGAGTGAACCCCATTCTATTAGACAGAATGTATAAGATTCAAACTGCTGGATATGAAAAGAAGGACAAGCGCACGATTTCAAAGAATTATTTGATTCCTAAGATTATTGAGCAAGTGAATTTCAAGAGTGAAGATATTATTATTCCAGACGATACCATTGATTTTATTGTAGAAAATTATACCGAAGGTGAAAAGGGTGTTAGAAATCTAAAGAGAAGCTTGGAAATTATTTATACCAAGCTAAATCTCTATCGATTGATGAAGCCTGATTCCAAGCTATTTGAGCAAGAAATGACACTTAAAGTAGAATTCCCATATACGGTAACGTCGGATATCGTAAAGAAACTTATTAAAATGGACGAAACCAAATCCAATACAATCTATGGATTATATGTTTAAATCTTCAAGGGTGTAAAGATAAAAATGTTATATGAATTAGTGATGGAAACTAAAAATAAGTTAGTAATAAATAATAAAAATAAAAATAAAAATAAAAATAAAATTTTTTTTTGTAAATCAATCGAAACCGTGTGTAATGATTATAGTTTGAATAAGGAAGAATCTAGTTCTAAAATAGTAAATGAAATAGTAAAACTATGTGAACACGATATAATCGAAGATTATGTAGAAACGGGTGTAGAATCGAATATGATAAAAATTCGATATTGTCAGATTTGCTGGGTAACTTTTACGTAAATGAAAGTAATATACACCTTCGGACATTTATACCCTTGAAGATTTAAATCCGCACCTTTCGATGAAAAAATAAAAACTAAAAGGTTTATCCTTTTCTGGTCTTTTATTGTAAACATATTTCAAATATTATTAAAATCAAACTTTTTTTTATAAATTATTTTTTTATTATATTTTTACTTCATATTTAATAAATATAAAATTATATTATTTTAATATATTATTTTTTGTTTCTTTTTGCTTGAATATTCGTGTCATCTTTAAAAGTTGATATGCCTGGGATTTGTATTCCAGTATTTTGAATATATTGATTAGTTGAATGTGGTAATTTATTTGCTAATAAATTCTTCTTATTATTCAATATTTCTAATTTTAAATTAGCCAAGTATCCTTTTTTAAATTCTTTTGTGTTCATATTTGAATGTATATTTATATTTTTAAATTAAAATATACATTTAAATTATTTCAATTTTTTAATATTTATATATTTTAATTTATTATTTAAAATTTATTTAGGTTTTAGTAAATGTAATGTGTTTTCTGCGAGTATTATTTTATCTTGAATGTCCTTTTGACAATAACAAATACCTAATGGACAAAACTGATTTCCTTCATAATTCATTCTTGGTTGTTGGTATTTTTCCAAAAATCCACACGTAGCAATAGGTTGTCCATAATTTGGACAGGAAGAACACTTAGAATCACTTGTATAATATTTTGGATAGATTAAACTACATAACCCCGTAATTAACGTAATTTGAAATCTTTTGTATGCTTCAACAATATCTGTATTTTGAATTCGCATTAATTCTGGTTTTATTTGTCCGTTAATTGTTGTATAATAATATTCACGGGGATTTTTTTCAAGAATAGTTCTTTGTTCAATTTTAATGTCTCCTTTATCAAATATAAAATCAACAAATTGTTTTTTATTAGATACATTAAGTTTTGGTATATATTTATTTATTTCTTCTAATTTTAATGTAATTAAATTAGATAATTTTTCAAAAGAATGAATAGGACGTCCACGTGGCATATTACCAAGATTAATTTTTTCTATTAGAATTATATTATTGTATGCTTCTTCATAGTTTCTATCTTTATCTTCAACTAACAATGTGTCCTCTATAAAAACTTGTAATTTTTTTGTAAGAATAAGAGTAGACCCTACTATTTGTTGATCATATTCTTGAATATTATCAATTTTAATAACGTTATTCATTGTATTAGGTTATATAATGTAATGTATTAATAATGATAATTTATTTTTATTCAATTTTTTTATTCAAAAATTTTTAATCATTTTTATTAAATTTTTGTATTTTTACAATATTATGATATGATTTGTAAGATTTTTAGTTGTGTTATATTTGTAAATCCAATATCGTAATGTAGATTTTTTACAATCAAAAATTTTACAGGTTTTCTTATACCCATCACCATTTTCATTATTCAAATAATATTTAACAGCAGAATTTTTATAATCATCTGTTTTATGTTTAGTCATTATCCTATAATAAATTAAGAAAATTTATTAAGGGGTGCGGATTTAAATCTTCAAGGGTGTAAAATGGGACAAAATACAACGAACATTTTAGTGACGACGATGAATATGAGTGAAGTGATCCAATTCTATCTAATATTCCCTAATTACACCTTTGATAAATACATATATTGTAAATTATATGTATGTATTTATTTATTTACCTTAAAATTCGGCGGGTGCCAATGTGCGGTTACCACCACGTTGGTTAATATAGTTTACTTGCTCTTGGGTAATACACGCACAACCAGTGCTAGAAGTGTAGGTTGATGGACAGCATTCAGGTTTAAATTCGTTATTGGCAAACATAAACATCTCTCCTTCTGACAAGGGAACTGGTGTACCCTTGTATTGAGACCACTTAGATTGCGTGGCACTGTAACCCATCTCGTTGGCGTATGATTGGGCCTTTGTTGTCCAGCTTGTGGCAACATCTTGCCCCATAGTCCAGTCTAACGCAGCACCCATTACAGCCATACCTTCTTGTGCTCCAATGCGACTACATGAACAAAATAAATGAGCACCTAATACAAATCCTACGACTAGAGACACGATAATTATTTCTAAACGACAAGAGTGACCAAATATCTTTAACTCCATATTATATATATTTTAGATATAAAAAATTAAACAAGTGCCTTTACTAATTTATTATTTTCTAAATCTAAATATTTATCAATACAACTATTATAATCATAAAATCTAACTCCATTTATATGAAAAGTTTTTTTATCGGTTATTAAATGATAAACATATTTCACCTTTATTATTTCACCATACATATCAAGAATACTCATCATTCCTAAATCCGGATCACATATTTGTAAATTAGGACCGCCTTGAATACTATTTCGTTTATCTATCATAATTTGTTTTGTTTCTAAATCATTCGCTTTAATTTTCACAATGCCAATCACTCTCTCTCCGAAACGCAACACGTCGTTTACTTCTATTTCGTTTATATTCACGTTATGACCATCTTGTAATTCGATTTTGGTATTTTCTGTAAATCCTCCATCTAGATATTTATGAATATTATGTAATTCAAATAGCTTAGGCAAATACTTATTACATTTTTGTTTTATTTCGTCTATTTTATTGTTATCCAGTTCATCCCAGTCACTAAATGTTTCGCCATTTATATTGATTACTTTTTTACTCGTATTCATACAATACAAATAATCGCAATACATGTCGGTTTTTATACTTTGTGGATGATCTTTTATTTTAATCCAACTACCGTTATATTTAATATTATGGTCACCCGTACAATATATGTCCTTTAAATTATAAATCGTGTCCCCTATATATGCTAATTTCATTTTGGCTGTTACAATATTATCGTTTTCTAATATCATACCCGTCTCTACGTCTTTCATTTTTATTTTGTCACCAGTATTCAATGTTAATAAAGTATCACCCACAAAACATCTTGGAATACCTGGTAGTGGATTTACCCATTGTTTCAATACCATTACTTGAATAATATAAACCATAATACCGGGCACTAAAATCATAATAAAAATAATTAATAATGGAATCGCAAATGGTAAACCAAATCCAAATGGGATAAAAAATAGTATTATCATAATTGCGGCTATTGATATTAAAATACTCGATATGATTTGAATAATTGCCCCGAAACTAGCTACTAAGGTTTGATATATACCCATTAACGTAAATATACCTGCCGTCATAATGCCTTGGGTTTTGTTCATTATATCTTTTACTTTAATTACAATAAACTGAATAGGAATCAAAATATTTAATAATTTACCCATTATCTCCTGTGTCACTGAAGTAGCCGCATTTCTAATAGACGTTAATACGTTTCTTATTACTTGAACCGATTCATTTAACCCATTTAATATTGTAGTGAATGAATTTACTAAATAATAGAATGGAGCTAAAAATATTCCAATTATGTCGGTTAAAATGCTTTGAATACAACTTGTAAAATTTTGAGCTGTAAAATCGAAAGCACTCATCTTTTTGGGGTCAGGTGGATTAATTAAACCAGCAAATGGCATTATATTCGGTTTACAACGTTGATTTACCCAATCAGCTTTTATGGGTTGTAGATTATTATAAATATAATAATAAGAAATGGCTATAAAAAATACTAAGCTTATTATTATTGCTGTCCATAATGAACCGCCGTATTTTTCAAGAAAACCTACTTTACTGTATAATTTATTTATTATATTAAAAATATTTTCATTCATATATTTTATTTGTATAATAAATAAATTTATTTTAATTTATTTGGTTTATATGCTTAATTTTGACATTAATCTTACCATTTGACCAGGAGGACCGTTCCAAGATGACTGCATTGTCATTACTGTTCCCTGTAATATATACATCATAGCCGCCATTATACCAACCACCTTTCCTAACATATCTTTCATTTTGATTAATATGAATTGAAATTGCGTTAGTATATTTATAAATACACCAAATATACTCTGAACTATGGACGATATCATATTTCTAAATACATTAATGAATGACCGAATATCTTGAATAGATTCCATTAACCCACCAACTGTTTTATTTATTACACTCATTAGATAATTAAGCGGTTGTAGTAAATAGCCCATATAATCGGACTGTGTATTTTGAATACAGTAAGTGAAATTGCTCATTACGTCATGGCCAAATGTACCCGCAAATGGCATTATCGTTGGATTACATCTATATTCTGGCCAATTATCTTGTATATTTTTTATCCCTACTGCTAAAATATTGTAAAAGTACAAGGCTACAAATACTAAAATTATAAATATAGATAAAGTAATATCGCTTGTTCTCATATTACTTTATATTGTTATTTTATTTACAGAGTTATTGTGTTTATTTCTTGGACTTCTTGGATTTCTTGGATTTCTTGGATTTCTTAGCCGTCTTGGATTTCTTGGATTTCTTGGACTTCTTAGCCGTCTTGGATTTCTTGGATTTCTTGGACTTCTTAGCCGTCTTGGACTTCTTGAACTTCTTGGATTGTTTTTTTCCACCACTTAAACAACCCCATGTTTGTCCATTGGGGATTAATCCCATATTTCCTCCACAATTAGTGCCTCCTTTTTGCCCGAGTGAGGCGGAAACTGTAGGATTACATTGTGGTCCTTGGCAAATAGCACTAGCACTATTGTCACCATAACACTTATCGCAAACAGCATTTGCGCCACCTTGTGTTAATGCTGTATTTGCTTCAACACTAGAACCAGTTGCGGTTTGTCCTCCCGACCCAACAGGTGGCCCCGGTGTACTAAATGTTGGAACTATATTAGCACCTCCGCGGTGTTTTCTTTTCTTTTGTTGCCCACCAACCTTGTTCATTTTATTTTGTTGTTCAACTTGGCTCTGTCTATATAATATGGCTGATTGTTGTGGAGATGAAGCCCCTGGATGATATGGAACGGATTCAACTGGAATTACACCAATATTAGATGATGATGCTGGTGATGCTGTATTGGATACTGAATTTGATGACGACATTCTACTATTATATAATTAACATAGAAAAAGTTTAAAACGAATTAATTAATTATATATATAATCTAAACATGAACGATTTAGAAAGATTGAACCTACAGAATATGATTCAAGCAAATGACGTTGAAAACAATACTCCTTTAATACGCGATTTAAAGCATAGTATGAAAATATTGAGCGATGTTGAACTACTATTAAAGTTAAAGAGAGAACATTCAAGGATGGCTAAATCCTTACCCGAACAATTCGATTCACTATGTGTCAGTGAATGTCATTTTTTATTCAACAACTATACAGATATATTTAACAAGGTGAAAAAGGACGAAATCGACTTGAATATTTTGTTGCGTCTAATAAACATATTACATGCCATCGAGGAAGGTGCTCTCGACCAACATGAAGGCTCATTTGAAGTGGGTAAATTATTAAAAGAGATATATATTGATAGTGCCCTGAGAAAGGCGGATAAATTAAATGAAGATGGCGAAGAAAATGTAGAAGTAAAACCAGCTGAAAATATTTCTTGGCGCGATTTCAAGCAGAAAAAATACTAATGTAACGTAAAGTAAAGTAAACCAAACAAACCTAAATGGATATGTATTCTAAAACATAAAATTGATACTATATAAAAATATAAATGATTATTATCTAGTATGTCCTATTCGTTGTTAATTGTAGAGTCGCCAGCAAAATGCCAAAAAATAGAGTCTTATCTTGGGTCTGGGTATAAATGTATCGCCAGTTATGGTCATATTCAAGAATTGCCAGGTATGAAGAACATTGATATTGATGATAATTTTAAACCTAGCTTCCAGCCAATGGAATCTAAAACACAACAAATTAGTAAAATTCGAACTATGATTAAAAACGCAAAAGAGGTATTGTTGGCATCAGACGATGACCGCGAAGGAGAAGCCATTGGGTGGCATATTTGTCAAGTGTTTAACTTGCCTCTCACAACAAAACGAATTATTTTCCATGAAATTACCAAGGATGCCATTGTTCGAGCAGTTCAAAATCCGACTTGTCTAAATATGGATGTCATTTATGCTCAACAAGCCAGACAAATTTTAGATGTAATTGTCGGGTATAAGATTAGTCCTATGTTGTGGACGCATATTTCGCGCAATTCGAAAACAGGCCTTTCTGCTGGTAGATGCCAAACTCCGGCGCTTAGGTTGGTATATGATAATCAAAAAGAGATTGACGATTCTCCTGGTAAAAAAGTATATAATACCACTGGTTATTTCAGTCAAATGAATTTGGGGTTTTCATTGAATCATAATTTTGAAATTGTTGGATTTAATACTACCACGAATACGATGGAACAGTTTTTGGAAGCATCGGTTGAACATAATCACGTCTATTCTTGTTCGAATCTAAAGCAAACTACAAAAACTCCTCCTACGCCTTTTACCACCAGTTCATTACAACAAAAGGCTTCGAGTGAATTAAATATATCCCCGAAAGAAACCATGACTATTTGTCAAAAGTTATATGAGGCCGGTTATATCACATATATGAGAACCGATAGCACCACATATAGTTTAGAATTTATTGAAAAAGCTAGTGACTTTATTAAACACAAATATGGGGCTGATTATTTACACGAAGATGTGAATCGATTGAGTGAACGTAAGGTGGAAAAACCGAAAAAGAAGTCGAAAAAGGCGAGCGATACAAAAAATGGTGAAAGTAGTGCGCAAGAAGCACACGAGGCCATTCGGCCAACAGATGTAACCTACGAAAGTATTAGTGAGACTTATTCCTCCAAGGAGAAAAGAATGTATCATTTAATTTGGTCCGTTACAGTCGAAAGCTGTATGAGTCTAGCATTATATCAATCTATTAGTGCGACAATTAGCGCCCCTATGGAAAAAGAATATAAGTATAGTTCGGAATTAGTCAACTTCCCAGGATGGAAGATTGTAAGAGGATATGAGAAGGAAAATCCTGAATTTCAGTTTCTCCAGACTATCAAAAATAAAGCAATCGTTCAATATAATAAGATTACATCCAAAGTGAGTGTCAAAGATTTAAAGTCGCATTATACTGAAGCCAAGTTAGTTCAACTATTGGAAGAAAAAGGAATTGGAAGACCCTCTACATTCTCCAATTTGATTGAAAAAATTCAAGAACGCGGATATGTCAAAAAGAATGATGTCAAAGGAAAACGAATCAAATGTGTCGATTACGAATTAATAAAAGATGAGTTGGCTGAAATCGAAGATGAAAGAGAATTTGGCAATGAAAAAAATAAATTAGTTCTTCAACCACTTGGACAATTAGTCATCGAGTTTCTAATACAACATTTTGAAAAGTTGTTTGACTATGAATATACGAAACATATGGAGACGGAATTGGACCGCGTAGCCAAAGGTGATAAGATTTGGCATGAAATTTGTAGAGACTGTTTAGTTAACATTAATGAGTGTTCTAAGGAATTGGGCGACGAAGACAAGCAAGTTATTCATATTGACGATAAACATACGTATATGATTGGTAAATATGGACCAGTTGTTAAATGTGGAACAGGTGATAAGACCACTTTCTTGCCTGTAAAGAAGGATATCGATATTGATAGGTTAAAAAATAATCAATATAAATTAGAGGATATTGTAGAGTCCGGTTCATCCACAAATACCTGCCAAAGTATCGGTAAATATAAAGGGGAAGATGTGTTCGTAAAAAAGGGAAAGTTTGGTAATTATATTACATGGGGGGAGAACAAAAAGACGTTAAATGGATTGAAAAAAGAACTTGTTGAGCTTACTATGGACGACTTGATTCCGCTTATTGAGAATACAGCATCTTTAAATACGGCTATGGTGCGAGTTGTCAATGGCGATATTAGCATCCGTAATGGTAAGTTTGGTCATTATATATTTTACAAAACGTCAAGTATGAGTAAACCGAAGTTTATTAAATTAGCAGGCTTTAAAGGGAATTATAACACGTGTCCATCTGAAGAAATAGAGCGGTTTGTAGATAAAAACAAATAGTTTCTGAAAACATCATAAAATAAAAATACTGATTCCTAATATTTTTATTTTATTTTATTTATTTTATCTCCTTTACTTCAATGAAGCATACAACTTTTTATAGGCTTGGTGATTATTTAACTTGATTATTTTTGTTAGCTCCTCGCATATTTTATCTTGTTCGCTTGAATTGTATTTACCACCGCATATTTTCGCCATTATGTTGTCTGGATGTAACGTTTCACATACTAGATTGTTTATCATCATATGGCCATGCTTTTCCAAGAGCACATTGTATAACGTCTCCCCGTTATATGGTATTTCAACGACTCCGTCACATACACCGACTAGGTCGACTGCTGTCCTCATTTTTCCTTTGTAAAATACACCGTGCTCTTTACTTATTTGCGTAGTAGCACTGGGCATATTCTTTCCGAGTGCGTCTTTTTCAATGGAAACAATATGCGTGAACAATGGTCTCGTTTGTGTAATGGCGACTATTCGCTTATTGCGAATGGTGTGAATATCCGGATTCAACTTTTCAATCGCGACTAGTCCTTGGTTAGTAGTGACCGGTGTTCCTGCGGGGAAACAAATTGGGGCCACTGAGGGTGCGGGTCCGGACGAATTTATCTGTCCACTTACACCACCTACTACATATGTAAAAGTACCCAAACTACTTGACTCTCCTACGCTCATTGTTTTTGTTACAGGTGAATTACTATCTACATAATTTTCATATATGTCGTATAGTATTTCGCCTTTTTTTAGTATTTTTAATTTACCACCAGTTGTATTAAATACGGTGAAATCTCCACTACTCATAAATACATATATAGCTTCGTCTGATGCGAGTTGAAATGTATCTTGAGCTACATCTGTATTTGACGCCTTTTTAATAACCATTGTATTCTTTGTTATTACTGAACTTGTAGTTCCTAATAATTTCTCTCTTGTCATTGTTATTTTTCCAGATGCGGAAGCCAAACCGACAGTGTCATTGAATAACTTTGTTAAAAAGGTTGTACGTTTTTGACTCTTTTCAGTATCAGTTCCGCTTGTCAAAAGGGTATCTTGTACATCTACTACTATAATCGGAACACTCGTATCAGTTATTGTTGGAACATTATTTTCTATTTCAGTTATTACAGAAGCATCTAGTGGGACTGTGGGCTCAGGTTCGGGCGAACCAGTTGTTTCTGCGACATCATATTTCCATAATTCCTTTCCATTTACACCATCATCTGCCACAAAGTAAACTGTATTGTTGTCAATTGTTTTCATATCTGTATAAGTCCAAGAGTAACTATTATCGGTAGCAGGATTAATATTTGACACAATAACTGTATTTTCTGGGGTTCCATCACTTCTCCACAACTCATATCCATTTACACCATCCTTTGCCGTAAACAATAATGTATTTCCTGCGACAAATAAATTGTTAATAACACTACTTTCTGTACCTGGGTATATCTCTTTAAAAAACACCGTACCTTCGGTGGTACCATCACTTCTCCACAACTCAGTTCCAGTTACACCATCATTTGCCCTAAAGTATAAAAATCCATTATATACTACTATATCATCTATACTACTTGTACTAGTACCCGAATTAATATCTTTTACGAGGACCGTACCTTCGGATGTACCATCAGTTTTCCATAATTCACGTCCAGTTACACCATCAGTTGCCCTAAAGTATAAATTGTTGTTATACACACATGACATAAAAGCAAAACTACCAGCAGAACCAATATTAATGTCTTTAACTAGTTCTGTTCCTGCTTGAGTTCCATCACTTCTCCATAACTCCGCTCCATTTACACCATCATTTAGACCCAAGTATAACATATTGTTGAACACCATCATATTAAGTACCTGATTACTGGCAGTATTGTTAATGTCTGTTACCACTTCTGTACCTGCTTCGGTTCCATCCGTTTTCCATATCTGAAAATAGTAAGGTGTTCCTCGTGCTATAAAGTATAGTGTGTTATTAAATACGCAAAAATTACTAATGTTACTAGATTCATTCCCTGCCCGAATATCTTTAACCATATATGTTCCGGCTTCAGTTCCATCACTTCTCCATAACTCAATTCCATTTACACCGTCACTTGCACTAAAATATAAAATGTTATTACACCGATGAAGATTTAAAATGGGACAAACACTGAAAGTGTTTGCCTTTTTAATTCATTTATCGGTAACGTTGCCCTTTACGATTTTGTGGTACGCTTAAAAAGCGTACCATTTTAAATCTTCAATGGTGTAAATACTATTGGTTCCCAGGGGTTGGAGTTAGTGGTTGGACTAATATTTTTCACCATGTGAGCATCATTAACCGAACCGGTAACGTCGTACACCCATAACTCGGTTCCATTTATACCGTCATCTACTGATAGAAACAAATTGTTTCCAATCGAATCGAGTACATGGATAAGCCCATTTCCAGACAAGTTGAAATCTCTAACTAAAACAGGAATATACATATTATATATTAAAGAAATATAAAATAATATACTTTTTCGTGATTATATTGTAAATATTCTAGAGTTTATATTGTAAATATTCTAGAGTTTATATTGTAAATATTCTAGAGTTTATATTGTAAATATTCTAGAGTTTATATTCTAAATATTCTAGAGTTTATATTCTTCTGGAACACGAACAACATAATCCCTAGCAATTTCATCTTTCAACTGATTAAACGCAATAGTGAAATTAAAATTATTGTCCTTAAAGTCAACCAAGCGTCCATCGTGGTATCGAAACTTGAATTTCGCCTTTTTTATTTTATCAATGGGGGGATGATATTGTGATACATTTTGTAAAAACCCGTTTCTCGAATCAAATATTTGACTAGACTGACCATTGGCTGTTACTGGTATTTTAGCAAAAGCCGAATTCACGCGGCCATTATAATCATTATTATAGGTATTATTTGTTCGTTCTACATAAGGTTTTAGTTCATCAATTGTATTGAATTTATCAAATTCCATATATATCGCACTATCACCGAATATAGAAATAGTATTGGGTGAAGCAATATAATATGCGTAATAACTAGCCCCTGGAAGAAGAACAACCCCAGACGGATCTGGAGTTAGCCATATATTACTAGCATCATAGTTGAACAATATATTTCCACTAGTTTCTATGGTAGTATAGTTTTCTTTTTGAAAGCCTAAATAGGATGGTAGGCCCCACTTGTTATACTGTTCCCAAACATTCGGTGGTTGATGTTCGGTTACTATCGCATTACATGGAATTGTGTAATCTATTTTTACGTTAAAAGGTAGTCTGAAGTTGTCGCGAGTATTACCAAAGTACATTCTTTGTCCAACTGTATCGTAATGAACTTTAAACTTTGTATATGTGGTGGCACCAATGCTTACACATGATGGGTCTGTCAATAAATATTCACTTACTGATTGATTCATTGAATTTTCCAACTCATATGCCATTTCATCAGGTGTATAGAATCCTTCTTGAATAGTAATAGTATATGGATTATTGATGTTATTGTATAATGCGATGTAAACCTCGGTTGGTAAGAAAGAATTACCTAAAATTATATAAAATTGTAGTTTCGTATTTTGTTGATTATTACTAAATACATACTGATTTGCTGGTAGTTGGAGTTCGACTAATCGCATCGATTGAATATTTGATAAACTTTCTGGCAATTCCACTTCAAAATGATTTGATTGTGGCCATTTATTAATATCTCTATCTTCACTATGAATAGTTACCAATTTACGGTCTAACACAAATGTATTTTGTCTTCTTATTAATTGATGTTCATTATTCACATTAAATTGTGGATATCTACTCATATATGATTAAAGGAGAAATAATTTATACGAATATTGCCACATTTAGACAATATACAGTTGAAATAATATAGTTCAACTGTATATTTACAAACCTTTTTGAAACCTTTATATTTTGTAAATTAAAAATAATGCTATAATTTATATGAAAGGTAAACATAAAGGAAATAATAAACATGTCCAACGAGGAGGGGATGAACCTTTACTTATAAAAGATTCTGCTATAGATAACAAACAAATGCCATTACCTATTAAAAGAATTCCATATGATGTTAAGATTTTTTCATTCTTGTGTATAATGGGAATCTTAATACGTGTTATTTTCGCACAAGCATCTAAAGATTATGCGACTGCTACTGTTTATGGATATGGGTTTAGTATTTTAGCATTATTCGGTCTATTAATTAGTTCATTTGCGATTTCCTATAAAGAACAACTATCACAAGGTGTCTGGGGGTTTTTCAAATTAATTTTTAAAAATGCGCTTCCGTTGATTCTAAATATTAGTATAATTGCTTTAATATTATTCCAAAATATTTATTTTTATAGTCAAATTAATAGCGGAAAGGTCGCTGATGAATATTATCAGTTTTCTGGAGTATCTTCTTTCTTAATATTAGTTCAATCCATTCTAGTGATTAATTATTTAATGGACGTATTATCAGGTGAGCAAAGTAAAAATAATTCTCAAAAAGGAGGCATTATGGCGGCTTTAGCAAGTGAGTTAAATAGTATTATATTAATGTTATCTGTTATAAATATAGGCATTATTGGTGTTCTTCATGTTATCTTGAAATATTTTTCCACAGATGGTTAAGGTGTTGTTATCAATACAAAAATATTGCGAACATGACTGATTAAATATACAATATTTTATATGTCAGTCCATATTCAGTGTCATTTTCCCATATTCCGGAAATTTTTAATATAAATGAATTATTATTATTGTTATTGTTTAATTCATTTTCGTTGTTTGGGAATAATTTTATAGTGCCGCTACTTAATGATTCATATAATATTTTTCGTTGTTTTTTTTGGTTACCAAATTTATGTAAGATAATAGATTCAATGTCATATATTTTGCTCAATATTTCTTTGTTAGTGTTGATATCATATACGAATTTTAATTTTTTAAAATAAAATTCTTTGTTAGCAATTTTTAATTGTAAAAGTAAACATAGGCCTGATGTCATAATGTTTTCAGTAGAATATATTATTTTGATAAATTTGCTGTTATCCATTACTATATTTTGAATCGGTTCAGTGTAGTATACATTTGATATATTAAATTGATTTTCCTTTATAACTACATTCATTGTGATAATATAGTTGTTTGTATTTCTTTATTCTTTTTTTATTTATATATAAGTTTTTATTACGAATTAAAGATTATATTGGTTATATAATTTATACGCTATATGAAATTTTTAGATACACATTTTGACGATTATATTCAAACCGCGAATAAAGTATCTTTACATCCTACCTTGAAAAATAAGTTTGATTCGTTTCCAGATGATATAAATCAATTAAAGAATGTTATCATTTATGGTCCTTCAGGGGTTGGAAAATATACTCAACTATTGCTTGCGATAAAAAAATATAGTCCAAGTGAGTTGAAATATGAGAAGAAACTTACGGTTACTTATAATAAAGTAAATTATTATTTCAAAATAAGTGATATTCATTTTGAAATTGATATGGCTCTATTAGGATGTAATTCAAAATTGTTATGGAATGACATATATATAAATATTATGGATGTCTTGTCTGCGCGAACAAATAAGACAGGAATTATTGTTTGTAAAAATTTTCATAGAATCCATAGTGAGCTATTAGATTGTTTCTATAGTTATATTCAACAACATAATACAAATGTGAATTTGATATACTTTATAGTAACCGAAGGAGTTTCCTTTATACCGGATAATATTGTTAACAATTTTCATATAATATCTGTTCCGAGACCTCTGCGAATGAATTATAATAAGATTTTAGGAAAGAAATTGTCAACTGAGTCTAGTCTAACTACGATACATAATATAAAAAGTCTTATTACTGATACAAAGTCATTTACTTTGAATGTTGCTATTTACGTGGATAAATTGTACGATTTGATGAATAACCCAAATGATCTCAAGTTTATTCATTTTAGAGATGTGATATATGACATATTTATATATGATATGGAAATTGGAAATGTTATTTTATTGGTGCTAAAAAAAATTTTCAGTAATCATTCACTTTCTTCGGACATGATATCTGCTATATATCTAGATACGTTCTCGTTTCTACAGTTTTATAATAATAATTATAGACCTATTTATCATTTAGAGAATTATCTATATAGTCTAATAACTAAAATTCATGGATTTTAATCAATCGTGTTTAAATTTACAATTAACGAGTCCATTTTCTCTCGTCGAACTGAAAAAACAATATAGAATAATGGCGTTAAAATATCATCCTGATAAACATATTCCAGATACTGATCATTTTTATGAGAATAAATTTAAAGAAATTCAGGCATCATATGAATATTTGAATACTTTCTTGGAAGAAAATAAAACAAATCCTTCGACACTTGGGAATGATTATAATTCTTTATTTACTGAATTTCTCTCTTCCTTCTTTACAAATGGACCCCCAGATATCCAAACAATCATACAAACCATCCTAAGTGATTGTCATAATCTGTCAGTCAAGTTGTTTGAGAATATGGACAAGGAACGGGCAATTAAAATATTTGAATTTATTAATACATATCAACATATCCTATATATTAGTAGTGAAACGGTTGAAAAAATAAAAAATATCATCAATGAGAAAATGGAAAACGACAATATTGTTATATTAAATCCTAGTTTGGATGATTTAATGAATGACAATATTTACATGTTAGAATTTGAAAGAGAGAAATACTACGTTCCTTTGTGGCACGACGAACTATATTATAAACATAATAATAATGATTTGGTAATTAGGTGTATACCTGAATTACCCGAGAACATTTCTCTCGACGACAATAATAATATTCTGATACACATATATGAATCTATATCTAACATCATCAATCAAGAGTATATTCAGTTTCCGATTGGAACAAAAACATTTTATATACCAGTTACGGAATTGAAGATACGTAAAACTCAGAAACATATCATAAAAAAACAAGGAATTTCCATTATTCACTCCGATAATGTATATGACAATAGTGAAAAATCGGATATTGTCTTTATAATTCACTTATCATAGATAAAAATAAAGTAAATAAATATCACATCTATTTACTTTATCTGAATTCTTTTGTATTTTCTCTCTACTGAACGACTATAGACACATTTACATATTGAAATTTATATGACAATGTATACAGTAACTAACGAACATAAAAGTCTGTCCCAACTAGAAACCATAGAGAGAAAATAAATATTAAATCAATTCAAATAAAGGAATAGATTGAATTATTGGTTATTTTCTCTCTACATCCTCTTAAAATCCACAATAAAGCTTTCTAATATACATTTGTCATAAATGCTTGATAAAAAAACAGGCCATTTTCTACGTGTTTTTATCCCCGAAAACATAGGCACGGCATTCCTGATTTTTGGATTTCGGTTTTTTTGGACATGATTTTCATGTAGGTAATTTGCGCTACATACTTTTCATTTTTTAAAATTCCAAAAAAGGCCATGTAGGTTATGTAGAGGACTGCCTACATATGAAGGGGGTCTTTTTGAGTGAAAAAAAGTGGTTTGTTTTTGATACTAGTAGGTATTTTACTTTTTACATAATTTCCAATTTGATTTTCGATTTTAAAAAATTACACAAGGTATTTTTGTGTTGTTTTTTGAAAAGAGGAAAATGAATTGAAAAAAACGTGAAAAAGTGATTTAGAGCATAATGCTCTCGTTTTATTTTTGATGTTTTAAAATTTGTTATTGTAAATTTTATATGTTTTATGTAAAAGGATTTAGGCATTTTTTATGTAACTCTATATTAGAGTTACAATGGATACCAATTTGATGCCGAAATCATGCCGAAAATTCTATTGTAAAATATGTGACTTTATATGTAGCAAGGAAAGTAATTGGAATATTCATATAAATACAGCTAAACACAAGAATGGATACATTGGAGTTACAAATGATACAAATTTAATGCCAAAAAATGCCAAAAAATGTCTGGATACGTTTGTGTGTCAATGTGGAAACACGTATAAATTTAGACAAGGATTGTATAAACATAGAAAAAAATGTTTGATACTTAAAGAGGGTAAGAACCAAGAAAATATAATTACAAATGAGCATACTACAAATATTGATAAAAATGATATGACACAGAAAATAATAGAATTAGTTATGTCAAAAAATCAACAATTCATTACTGAATTGGTATCAAATATAACTAGTTCAAACAAAGATGTAATGGAAAAAATGATGGAAATCATGCCTCAAATCGGTAATAACTCTCATAACAATATCACAAATAACAATACAACAAATAATCAGTTTAATATTCAAATGTTTTTAAATGAGCATTGTAAAAATGCTATGAATTTGACGGATTTTATAGAATCATTACCTATTACAGCAGCAACGTATGATAGCACAATCGAGAATGGCTTAACAAAGACACTCACAAATATGATAACTAATGGCCTAAGTAAATTGGATATATTGGACCGTCCAATCCATTGTACAGATGCGACGAGAAAAACCATCTACGTGAAAGAAGCGAATAATTGGGAAAAGGATACAGAATTAATACGAATACTTTTAGGTATAAAGACCCTCGCTAGGAAACAAAGGATGATGATAAATAAATGGCAGGACGCAAATGAAGGGTGGGAAACAGAGGATTATATTCAGACAAAACTGACTACCTTGATAAGTAATTCGATGGCGAATATAGAATCAGACGAAAAGGAAACAAGTAAAATAATACGTTCCATCAGTAAACACGTATACTTGGACAACGAAGAGAAGAAGAAATACTTGTGTTGAATAAGCATATTTACATAAAAAACAGTCGCTTTTCTACGTGTTTTTATCCCCGAAATCCGGTTACGGCATTCCTGATTTTTGGATTTCGGTTTTTTCGGACATGATTTTCATGTAGGTAAATTGCGCTACATAATTTTTATTTTCCAAAATTCCAAAAAAGGCAATGTAGGTGATGTAGAGGACTACCTACATATGAAGGGGGTCTTTTTGAA
>Ga0222659_1000217_pt1 | contig 41537 bp, 44 predicted proteins | sample AntAcemetagen547_FD_179850 | JGI IMG/M metagenome (GOLD analysis project Ga0222659, IMG submission 179850) | Saline water microbial communities from Ace Lake, Antarctica - #547 | ecosystem: Environmental > Aquatic > Non-marine Saline and Alkaline > Saline | place: Antarctica: Ace Lake...
ATGGTGAATATGCTGTTCACCATTTCGACGGCACGAGGTGGCTTCGTGATCCTGATGGAAGACGTGGTGATTCATCCGCATCACCGCGGGCAGGGTTACGGCACGATGCTGCTCGATCACGTGGTCGAATTTGCCAGGCAGAAGCAATTTCTGCGGATTACCTTGCTGACTGATAAAATCAGTGCGGAATCGCAAGAGTTCTTCAAGAAACAGGGATTCGAGTATTCGAATATGATTCCGATGCGGTGCCTGATCGAGACGGATCAGTAATTTGCCAGGTGCTTGTTGAGGACGGGGGCCAGCGTGTCCTCGATTTCCGTGTCTTTGGTGACGTGAAGAAGGGATTTCATGGCGACCGGGATGTATTGGCGATACCAATCATCGCGGCGATTTTCGATGATGTTTCCGAAAGCACCGAGGGCTTGCATAAGGCGTTGTGCGGCGCATTTATGGAACAGAGAGGTTTCCGGGCGTTCGTCGGAGATGTCTTCCCAGAGATCGAGGAGTTGCTCCCGCTCGGCTTCGGAGTGTTCCATGTAGGGATCGAAAACGAGCGATGCGAGGTCGTATTCCTGACGACCGCGGCGAAGGCCCTGGAAATCAATCATGTATAGCTTGCCGTCCTTGATCAGGAGGTTCTGGGATTGGAAATCGCGGTGGACGAGGTGTTTGTGCGATGCGCCGAGGGCTTCCGCCATTGCTACGAAGGCTTCGTCCTTCTCCAGTGCCACCGGGCTTTCCTTGAGAAAATCCTCGATAAAATAGTCGAAGAAACATTTCTGCTCCCAGCGGTAGAGGCTGGCATCAAAGGGGGGCATGAGTTCGAGATCGGCGGGAACTTTGGTGTAGAAAAGGCGATCGACTTGTTCCAGAGCGGAGCGGTAGAAGGGCAGGCGCTTCTTGAACGGCTCGTTCTTCATGGAAAGCAGGTCGGTCTCGCCGAGGTCCTCGATCAGGGCGACGTTGTGCTGAGAGCGGTCGTGGAGAATGGTAGGGACATTGAAGCGTGCTTTTTTGAGGAATTCCGCGACGGGGACGAACTGGGCGTTGTCTTCGCGTTCATCGGTCCAGTGGACGCCTATGAAATCGTCATGCACTGGGGTTTTGACTCTCACGATGGTCCGGCCTGAAGCACCGCGTTTGATCGGAACCATCGTGACGGGTGTCGTGGGATCGATCTTGAGGAATTGCCTGGTGATGGAGAGGATGGCTTCGGTCGACATGGTTGCGGGAGGCTAATACGGTTTTTTCGTAATTTGAAAGAGCGATTTCGACCCAATGGTCGATTCTGGTGGTGTATTGTGTTTGAATTGACGTGCGGGGAGATGGGGGGTTTGATCTGCGCCCGCGCTTTGGCGCAGGTTTTATGGATTACACAGCGAAAATAGCGCGGCACGTCGCGGCCATCCCACGTTCCGGGATCCGGGATTTCTTTGAACTCGTGCAGGGGCGCGACGATGTGATTTCGCTCGGCGTGGGTGAGCCGGATTTTGTTACACCGTGGAATATCCGTGAGGCGGCGATCTACTCGCTTGAAAAGGGCCAGACGACATACACCTCGAATCTGGGATTGCTGAGTCTGAGGAAATCGATTTCCAAATATGTGAGCGGTTTGTTCGAGATCGACTACGACCCAGCGAAAGAAGTATTGGTTACCGTGGGTGTTTCCGAGGCGATCGATATCGCGCTACGCGCTCTGATCAACCCTGGTGAAGAAGTGATCTATCATGAGCCCTGCTATGTTTCCTATTCCCCGAGTATCGTGATGGCACACGGCAAAGCGGTTCCGGTTGAGACCACCAAGGAGGATGGTTTCTCGCTGAAACCCGAGGCACTTGAAAAAGTGATCACGCCGAACAGCCGCATCCTGATGCTGAATTTTCCAACGAATCCGACGGGTTCCGTGGCCTCGGATGAGGACTTGGCTGGGATCGCCAAGCTCGCGATCAAGCACGACCTGATCGTGATGGCGGATGAGATTTACAGCGAGTTGCGCTACGATGGGAAGAAGCATGTTTCGATCGCATCGCTACCCGGGATGAAGGAGCGGACGATTCTGATGCATGGATTCTCCAAGGCTTTCGCGATGACCGGGTTCCGTCTTGGATATGCCTGCGCGCCACAGCCCATCATCGAAGCGATGATGAAAATTCACCAGTATTCAATGCTCTGTGCCCCGATCATGAGTCAGAATGCGGCGATAGAAGCATTGGAAAACGGCAGGCCGCAGATGGAGGAAATGCGGGATAGCTACCACCAGCGGAGGGATTTCATGGTGAAGCGTTTCAATGAGATAGGGCTCGACTGCCACACGCCGGGCGGGGCGTTTTACGTGTTTCCGGATATTCGCTCGACCGGTCTGACCTCGGGTGAATTCGCGATGGGCCTGCTGGAGGCAGAAAATGTTGCGGCTGTGCCCGGTGGTGCGTTCGGTCCGAGCGGTGAAGGTTTTCTGAGGTGTTGTTATGCGACGGGGATGAATGACCTGCGCAAGGCGATGGATTCGATCGAGAGTTTTGTCTCAAAAATTCAAAATTCAAAATTCAATGAAAAGAGTGGCTCCGCCCCCTGAAACCGCCATGGATGCCGATTTAAAGGACCCCGAGAAGCTGACCAGGGCACATGTAGTGCCTTTCGGGGTGTTCATGGTTTTCCTGATCGTGCTGCAGCTTTGTGACAGCCTGTTCGGTTGGGATCATCCGGCGGCACCGTGGTGGAAGCAGGACGTGGCGCAGTTGATTTATCCTGTTCAGACCGTGGTGGTGCTTGGGCTGTTGGCTTATTATTGGAAGTTCTTCACCTTTGACTGGAGCTTGAAATGGAGCTTGGTCGGGGTTGTATTCGGCGCGGTGGGAATCGGGTTCTGGCTGTTGCCGACCACGCTTTACGATGTTTGGGGTCTGAGCGGTGAGACCGAGGGTTGGATGAAATGGCTGGGGATCGCGAAGCGGGATGATGGTTTCGATCCGGGGATGTTCGAAAATCCGGCGGCCTACTGGGCGTCGCTTTCGATGCGGTTCCTGAGGGCGGCGGTGGTCGTGGCGCTGGTGGAGGAGATTTTCTGGAGAGGCTTCGTGATGCGGTTCTGCATGGATTGGGAAGGGGACTATTGGAAGCAACCCTTCGGTCGTGCGCATTGGAAGAGTTTCCTCATAGTCACCTTCCTGTTCATGGCGGCCCATGCCCCAATCGACTGGGCGGGCGCGTTCGTTTATGGATCACTGACCTATCTGCTCTGCGTCTGGAGCAAGAATCTGGGAGCGTGTGTCGTGATGCACTTCGTAGCGAATTTCCTGATGGGACTTTACGCGATGTCTTACGGGAAGTATGGGCTGTGGTGAGGCGCAGCGCGGTCTATCAGCGCAGGCAGCCTGCAATCGCGCAGAACTGAAGTCCGCGTTCCGTCAAGCGTGTTTCGCGTGCCACTCCTTGTAGACTTTCGGGGAGATTTCCGAGGGTTTGATTTCGGAACGGCCACCCCAGAAGACGTTGGTGTAGGAAACGGGGATACCGGCTTCTTTGAGGTGTTTGTCGATGGCGGCCTTGTGTTCGAGGACGCGGGGTTTTTCGGTTCCGTGCATGACACCCATGATATTGACGTCGCCGAATTTCGGTCCGCCTTCGCGCCAGTAGGCGTGGGTCATGCAGTAGTGGCGACCGACTTCGCCGCCCGCTTCCATTTCGCGTCCTTTGGGGACGGCCCAGTGAAAAAGTCCGTTGAATTTGGTGACTCGTTCGCCGGTGCTGGAGGGTTTGACGTGTTCGAGGAAAGTTGAGAAACGACCGATGACTTTCTTTTCGTTCAGGGATTCGGCGACTTCGCAGAAGCGTTCAAGGGTGACACCGGCTTGATCCGCACGTTTGTCCCATGGGTTTTCTGAAATTTCCTCCGGTGTGAGTTCTTCCTTGAGGACCAGAAGCACGTTCCACTCCTCGTCGGTGAGGTCCGCGGGGACTGTGGTCATCATCACGGCCGGTTCGGGGGCTTTTTCGCCGGGATCCATGGTCTTGCGGCGGACGTGGCCAACTCCAAGGGCAAAGACTCCGTTGGCGGGCATGAGCAGGTATTCGGTCGCGCCCGTGAGTTCTAGGAGTTTGGTGGCGTGGAAATCGAGCGATTCACCGACGGGGACTTTGAGCGTGGTCCAGAGGCGGTAGCCCGATCCGGAAACATCGGTATCGGTGGAGCGGATAACGACGTGGCCGGAGAAAGGATCGTCCTTGGCCATGAAATCGAAGGCGTCGTTGAGCTTTTCCTCGGGGACTTTCCATGCGACCAGCGCGCCGTGGGCGAGTTTGGTGGCGAGCATGGTCTGACGGACGCGGCGGATGATACCTTCTTCAAGCATGGCGCGGATGCGCTCGATGACGGTTTCCAGCGGGACTCCGGATTTCTCGGCAATGAGCTGGAAGGGATGGCGTTGGAAACCGGCGATGAGGTCCTCGGAAACGGCGAGGATTTTTGCGTTGGTGGGATCGGAGATGGAGGTGGGGATTTCTGAAGTCATTGGCGGGAGGATATGCGGGGATTTCCGGCTGTCCAAGCCAGATTGGTTTTTGCGGAGAAAATGGGAGGAAGTGGCAAGTGATCAGTGATCAGTGGAAGGTGATTGCAGTAGGTCTTCGAGGTAGGCGATTGCCTCTTCTCTGGAGTTCAGGCGGTTTTCGAGTTGTTCGGTTTGGATTTCTTCGAGGATATCTTTGAAGCGGGGGCCGGGTTTGAGTCCCTTTTCGATGAGGTCTTTGCCTGTGATGAGGGGGGCCGGGATGAGGGGCTCGTTGGCGAATTCTTCGGCTTTGACGTTGAGGAAATCGTAGTTGTCGGTGAAGCCGTTTGAGGAGGCGCAATCGACGCGGTGGAGTTCCATTTCCTGTGGGAAGGTCGGCTCCGACATGAAACGCTTGAGCTTGGCTTTCCGCATTTGCTGCACGTTCATGAACTGCATGTGACGGGAAACCATGTGTTCCGCGTCGCGGATGACGGCGTTCGGGTATTTCAAGCGGGTGAGGATTTCACGGGCCATTTCAGCGCCGAGTGCGTCGTGGCCGTTGAAACGGATGCGGCCGTCGTCGTCGGTGGTTTGGGTGGGAGGTTTTGCTATGTCGTGGAGCAGGGTGGCGAGGCAGAGTGGTAACGGTGCGTCTGGCTGCAGCATTTGCAGCATGATGCAGGTGTGGGTGTAGACGTCGCCCTCGGGATGCCATTGGGGAGGTTGCTCGCAGCCGATGAGGGCGCGGACTTCGGGGATGAACCGGTCGATCAGGCCGGTTTCGGTCAGTAATTCGAGACCACGCCGGCGGTTCGGGGAGGAGATGATTTTGGAAAACTCGTCACGGATGCGTTCCGGGGAGATTTGATCTAACAGGTGAGCACTATTTTTAATCGCCTCAAGAGTAACTGGCTCGATAGGAAATCCGAGGGTGGTTGAAAAGCGGATCGCTCGCAGTAAGCGCAGTGCATCTTCTTGGAAGCGATCAGCGGGTATGCCGATGGCGCGGATGACACGCGAGTGGATGTCGGCAGTGCCGCCGACGTGATCGATGATTTCGCCCGTGAAGGGATTTTCGAATAATCCGTTGATCGTGAAATCTCTCCGATGCGCATCTTCATCAGGGGTGGAAAACGTAACGGAATCCGGACGGCGGCCATCGCGGTATGAACCATCGGTTCGAAACGTCGCGATCTCGATGTGATAGTTTTCGTGTTTTGCGATCACCACCCCGAAGTGCGCACCGACCTCGTTGGAACCGGGGAAGAGTTTGAGAACTTCCGCAGGGGTTGCGGAGGTGGCTATGTCGTAGTCTTTGGGGGAGAGTCCGAGGAGCTTGTCGCGCACGCAACCGCCTGCGAAGTAAGCGGTATACCCTGCTCCGGCGAGCTTGGAAGCAAGGGATGTGGCTGATGATTTTGCGGACATTGGTTAAGGTGGGTTTGCTCAGGCTGATAGAAGTAGCAAATCAAGAGCTAGGAAAACATTGCTGTCACACAAATATTTCGTGGTGCTTGGTGGACAGACAGCAACGCTGACACCGATGCCGAACGCAACCTTTCTGGGGCCTCGTCGTTGTCATTAAGCCCTACTGGGACGCCAAACCCAAACGGTGCTTTGATCGTCGGAAGAATTGACTGGGGTGCAACTGATCTTTTGACTGAAACAATCACTATTTATAACCCGGGCACAAACCTCAATCTTGGGACGGCGATACTCGCCGCGACAGATACAGGAGCGCTAGATCAGGGGACGTTCGACATGCTTGTAATCCAGTTTAAGGATGCCACACCTCGGATCGACGAAATCCGCTTCGGAAAAATCGTTGAACATTTCAACCCCACTCCCTACCATCGGGGATGTGGGGTTTTTTCCGGGCTTTGAAATATCGATGGTCTTGCTCTTAAATTAAACGTGGGAAGTTCTATCGTTATGATATACTTCCCAGCAAAACTGCCTCCTTCTCTACAAACCTCCTCCTGATGACACCCATTCACCGATTTTTCCCCTCACTGACCCTTATTCTGCTCAGCCTCTTGCTATCTTCGGCACGGCTCCCTGCCGCTCAAGCAGGTGACAGCCCGGTGAAAATTTTCATCATGGTGGGACAGTCAAATATGTTGGGTCATGGGAACATGGCTCCGGCGACTACCGAGGGGACTCTGGAATACATTGTGCTACCTGCCAACGATCCGGGTGGAGACTACCAGTTCCTGGTGAACGGCGGGAACTGGGTGGTGCGTGATGATGTCTGGATCCGCGACCAGAACGGTGTCTCAAGTGGCCTAACTGCAGGATACGGAGCAAATTCCGGAGCAGTCGGCCCGGAGCTGGGGTTTGGGCATCACGCTGGCGATCTCTACGACAAACAGGTCATCATCGTGAAGGCAGCATGGGGAGGCAAAGACCTTGCGAACGATTTCCGTCCTCCGAGTTCCGGAGGCACGACGGGTTTTTACTACAACGAAGTCCTTCGTCTGGTGAATGAGATGCTAACCGATCTCAACCAAAACCCCAGCACCTTCTTTCCCGACTACGATACTGCCGGCGGCTTTGAGATTGCCGGGTTTTGCTGGCATCAGGGATATAATGACCGGATCGATGCCGGTCGCAGCGCAGAGTATCAAGTCAATATGGCAAATTTCATCAAGGACATCCGTAGCAGCGAGCACGGTCTCGGTGTCCCGGGCCTGCCCTTTGTTATCGCCACTACCGGTATGGGTGGAGAGCCGACTTATACGGTCGTGGAGCAGGCTCAGTTAGCCATGGCCGACGCTGCGACTTATCCGGAGTTCGTTGGCAACGTGGCTGTAATCGATACACGCATGCCCTATGACAATTTGGAATTCTGGCAACCTGTGGCAAACTCTCCTGCGGATCAGGGATTCCACTGGAACCGTAATGCGAAGACTTATGTGAATATTGGCCTAGCGATGGGCGATGCGATGTCAACCCTGTCGCCCGCGCGCTGTCCGTCTCGGGTTCGTGCCAACAGTGGTCCCAGCGGTGTCACCCTGACTTGGCAGAATGGCACGGAATTACCCTCCAGTGTCCGCATCCTTCGTAACTCGGTCGAGATCGCCTCTGCGGCCCCCGTCAATCCGGCCAGTTTCACAGATACCGGTGCTACACCGGGTTTACTCAATTACGAACTCCAGTTCACCATGCCCGGTGATCCCTGTGACCCGCTCACGGTTTCGTTCGATGCGGCGATCACTGACCTGGAGGCCTTCCGCAGTCCGGCAGGTATCGCCCTTTCCTGGACCAATAATCTAGCCTATACCAATATCGAATTGCGACGTGACGGCAACCTCCTTGGCTCCGTCCTGCCCGGCACCACGACCACTTTCACCGATACCACACCTCCTGCCTCAGGCTTGGTTACATATAGCGTGGTGCCCACCAATGGTAGCGCAGCCCCCACCGAAGTAGCGATCAATTTGGACGGCCCGCCCTCGGGTAACGCTGTGATCTATGAACCCTTCGACTACACCGTCGGGGGACTGAATCTCCAAGGCGGCTCCGAAGCGGGACTGGACGGGGAATGGTTCGCGAATTCGACCACACTTGTGACCTCCGGCACTCTCAGTTATGGCGGTCTTCCAGTGGGTGGGGCAAAACTCTCGGATTTTACCAATAGTCAGAACCGCTTCGGTGGATCACGTGCTATTCTCCCGGCTTCGCTGGCTGATAACAATCTGCTGGATGGTGGTGCGACGCTTTGGTTCAGCTTCATCACCGGACTCGAGAGCGATGCGAACCGTACAAATTCCCGGCTTGCCGTTGCTCTCTCGGCAGGCCCATTCGGTACTGGCAATGGCGACTTTTTTGTCAGCGGCGGAACGGGTGTCGGTTTCTACATGGGTTCCGGGATTCCGCAGGCTGCCTCTTTTCCCGCAAACAGTGGTGGAGCAATCACAGCGGGCAACAACTCTCCACAATATCAGGTCGGTTCCAATGATCTGATCGTTGGTAAAATCACTTGGGGAGCCACTGCCGGCGACCTTGATACCATCGAGCTCTTCAAGCCGGATACGGATCTGATACTCCCGAATACTCCGATCTCGACTCTCACAACCACAGTCGATCAATCCTCCTTCGACACGCTGACTTTCCGTCGAGGGGATAAGCCGGTTTTGGATGAAATTCGTTTCGGGATCAGCTACAACGACGTGATCGGCGCAGACCTGGTCGGCCCGCCCGATATCACGGCCCCCACTCCCAACCCGTTGACCTGGGCCGATCCTCCAGCTCCAGCCGGAGACAGTCAGATCATCATGACCGCCACCACTGCCGTCGATCCCGGGGGTGTTGAGTATTTCTTTCAGGAAACGTCAGGTGGTCCCGGAGGATCTGACAGCGGATGGCAGAACAGCTCCACCTACGCGGATACCGGGCTCAATTCCACGACCAGCTACTCGTATCGTGTCAAGGCACGCGACAAATCTGAAAACGCCAATGAAACCGACTGGTCACCTGTTGAATCGGCCATCACAACAACCCCGGATAATACTCCTCCAACTCCCTCGCAGATGACTTTTGCCTCTGCTCCAGTCGCGATTTCGACCACCGAGATCAGTATGGTTGCCGCGACGGCTTCAGACCCTAGCGGCGTGGAATACCATTTCACGGAAACGAGCGGAAACCCCGGAGGAGAAAGCAGCGGCTGGCAGGATAGTCCGAACTACGTGGACAACGGCCTGAGCCCGAACACACTTTATTCTTATACCGTGACGGCCCGGGATAAGTCCTCCGCTGGCAACGAGAACACCGCATCAGCAGTGGCTGTCGCAACCACTCCGAATCTACCAAGCGGCCCGGGCGGAGCCCTTCTATACGAAGCTTTTGATTACGACACAGGAAACGTCAGCGGGAACGATGGTGGCACGGGCTTTGCCGGAGCATGGAACAACACGAGGGGCAACCCCACCATCGACGCAACGGGCAAAATCTGGGGGGCGCTCACGACTGCGGGAGGGCACGCTCGGGGAAGTGCCTGGAGTGGTCTGATCCGGCCGGTCGGCTCAACTCTCGCTGATGCCGGCTTGATGGCTAACGGTGGAACCTTGTGGTTCAGCGTCATCTTCGATCTTGATGATCAAAACACCGCCAACGCTGACATCAGCCTTGCCCTCGGCACCGATCAATTCGTATCCGGGGTCTTCGGTGATCGTGAGAATCTAACGGCTGGCGAAGGAATCGGTGTCTCTCACAGCGGTGCCACCATCCAAGGCGTTTACTGGCAGAACAACGATGCTGATACAGTCTCCGAACGTACGGAAAATAACAGCTCCACGGTTATCAATGGCAACGGCGGGAATTCCACCAGCGCCCTAATCGTCGGGAAAATTGAATGGGGAGTCGGTAACGGAGACTCGGAAACCCTTACCCTCTATGCGCCAGATACAAACCTGGCCCAAGGTGCCCCAACCATGGCCGCTTGGCTTATTCCCGCCCTCGATCAATCCCAGTTCGACTCGCTGGCCATCCAGTTCAAAGATCAATCACAAGTTGATGAAATACGTTTCGGGGCGACTTACGATGATGTCGTAGGCCTCGGTGGCGCGACGGATTACGATGGCTGGGCTGGAAACTACCCTGTAGCGAACCTCGACGACCCGGATGGCGATTGGGACAGCGACGGCCTCACCAACAACGAGGAGCGGATCTGGGGGCTTGATCCCACCAGTGCCACATCGCGGAATCCAATTTCCGTCCCGCTTGATGCCGATGGAACCTTCAGCTACACCCGCCGCGATCCGTCCCTGAGCGGAGTCACCTACACGGTTTGGACCTCTCCGAATCTTCAGCCGGGATCGTGGGTCGAAGACACTACTGCCAGCGCTAACCAACTGCCCGGCACCCCAGACACGAATGGTGTCGAAACGGTTGCTGTAACGCTCACCGCCTCACCAGTCGATGGCCGCTTGTTCATGCGGATCCAAGCAACGAAATAATCCAGGAAAGTGCCACGCGAAAGACTCGGGTAATTTAACAGGGCTCCTACGCTAGAATTTTTATCATTAAGATTGGGTTTGAAATTTTGGCATGACGTCGTTCATTCTAATCATGAAGTTTACAACTCTATGTTTTGCCGTCATTGGCTTTGCCCTTCCGCTATCCGGTCAGATTCCGCTGGCTCCTGGCGCAGAGCTGAAACTGGTCGCGGACGGATTCGCATTCACCGAGGGTCCTGCGGCAGACGCTGCGGGTAATGTCTATTTCACGGATCAACCGAACGACAGGATCATGCGTTGGGATGCGGAAAGCGGGGAAATTTCGACCTTCATGCAACCGGCGGGTAGGGCAAACGGGTTGTATTTTGACAACAAAGGAAGGCTCATCGCCTGTGCGGATGAACAGAGTGAGCTGTGGAGGATCGATGTGAAAACGAAGAAGATCGAGGTGCTGGTCGACCACTTCGAAGGCAAGTTGCTCAACGCTCCGAACGACGTCTGGGTGCATCCTAACGGCGGGATCTATTTCACTGATCCCTTCTACAAGCGGAAATATTGGAAGGGGCGCGACGCACCGGAACAGGAGAAGGAGCGTGTTTACTTTTTAGCGAAGGGTGCGGAAGAACTGGTGGTTGCCGATGAAGACTTTGTGAGACCCAACGGCGTTGTCGGTTCTGCGGATGGCAAAGTTCTCTATGTCGCCGACATTGGCGACAAGAAAACCTACCGCTACGACATCGCGCCTGATGGTAAACTCGTTAACCGGAAGCTGTTCTGCGAAATGGGTTCGGATGGCATGACTCTCGACAAGCATGGAAACCTCTATCTTACCGGCAACGGAATCACCGTTTTCGACAAGTCAGGGAAGCTGCTCGGCAGCATTCCGAGTGCGAAGAAACGGACGTCGAACGTGTGTTTTGGCGGCAGTGAGGGAAACACCCTTTTCATTACGGCGCGGGACTCAGTGTTTGTAATAGAAATGGATCAAACGTTTAAATAAATGTCGGATCTCTCAACTCAGGTTGAGTGACTCAAATGAAACGGTTGATTTCTGTTGGCCCCCCCTTTTCCCGTCCTCCTGACTACGCATGACCACCCTCAGCAACCATCTCTCAAAAAGCAAATTCCTAGTATTTTGAGGTCACAGCATTATTTAAAATGAATTTACCGGATTGAGTAAGTCCGACAGGCTGCAAAAATTTGGAAGTCAGCGTTCGGCTGATTGAGGCCCAACGTAACCATTCAGGTATTTAAGAAATCTTAAATACTTTTTCCTACTTCCGGCGTTATCATGGTGTTGACCGAAAGAGGCAAAGCCCTGCGCCCCCTCATCCAAGCCACTTTGGACGAAGGAGGTATCGACGCGATCTGCGAACTCTTGGCCGCGCTCGAAGTCCGCGTTGCCGAGTTTGAGGCCCGCATCGTCGAGCTGGAAAAGCGCCTCGGCAAAAACAGCGGACGCAAGCCCGGCGGCCACCCGGGCCACCCGGGCCAGGCCCTCCATCAAAGCCAAATCCCCGACATGCAAACAGTCATGAGTCATTTCCCTGCGAGCGTACGGCGGAAATCTGCCAAGACCTTTTCGGACTCCGCCCCAGCGCGGGCAGTGTTGTAAAAGCCGTTGTGCGCTGCGCCGAGAGAGTCGCGGCCGCCGTGGCTGAAATCCGTGACATCCTTATCCAGTCACCCGTCCTTCACAGCGATGAAACAGGGATACGCTGCGGGTAAAACCCCACCGGTTACATGTCGCGAGCACCGCCACCCACAACCTCTACAGTTGTAGTCACAAACGCGTTATCGAAGGCTTCGCCGCCGCCGATGTTCTGCCAGCTTACCAAGCCCGGGAAAAGGCAAAGAACTGCTTGATCCTGCCGTTGGAAAGCAGATGAAGAACCGCTATGACAAGTGGGTTGGGGCAGGCTTGAAAGCGCATCCCGAACAACACCAATCCACCGGAAAACAGGGCCGGACCAAACAAAGTACCGAGCACAACCTGCTGCGGCGTCTTTGCGACAAACGTAAGGAAGTGCTACGTTTCGTGGATGGTTTGAGTGTTCTATTCGACAACAACCAAGCCGATCGCGACCTACGCACGATCAAGATTCGACAGAAAGTATCAGGTTGTTTCCGCAGCACCCAAGGAGCCGAGCGGTTTCGTATGGTCAGCAGTTATATCTCGACGATCCGTAAACAAGGGCTGAGCCTGCTGGATACTAGCAGAGCTGCCTACGCCTAAAACCCCGTCAGCTTATCGTCCTGAATAGTTACGATTCAACAACATTAATATTGTTTCTGGAAAGACGATTGAGCGCTTTCTGCGTTGTTTTCAAATGGGGCTTGGAGTCAGTTTCCTTCCAAGCTTGGCCCGCGTCCGTGGGGGACGCGTCCGGATTTTCGGCGACGTATTTTTCTATCCAGAAAGCGCGCGCAACTTTACGCACCAATTCTCTTTCGACAGTATGGGTAATTTTCTGGTCTTCTTTTTGATCGCTCATTTTTGTATGGGAAAAATTTCTTGCGAAGATTGTTGACTGACTGTTTTGCAAGTGTTAAGTCGATTTTCCGATAAGAGATCAATATATGGACACTCGGAACTCCCGGATACCGCTTGTGGTGGTATTCGAGTCACGGGATCACGATAACTCAACCGAACGCTTGGATTGTTGATCTAACAGAAATGAGGTTCCTTTGGCAATGAAGCGGCTCGGCTGGTCGGTCGGGTGGCTTTCCGAATCGGAGGGACTGCCTTTGATGTCCTTCTCAGGGTTTTTCCACTTTTTGCCTCTCCAATCCCTTTCGTCAGACTTTCCGCAATGGCTCATTGCGAGGTTGAAGAGTCTCTTTGGGTCGTAACTGGTGGACACCAGCGTCCATTCGAGATCCACCTTCTCTTGGCCACGCAGCAGGAAGCGCCGGAAGCCGCTGGCTTGCTTATATCGATTTGAATCCGGTGCGGGCAGGGATGGTGGAGGATCCGGCGGAGTATCGGTGGAGTGGTTTTGGCGAGGATGTTACGCTGTCGGGTGCGATATTTTACGGATGGGGCGGTGATCGGTAGCAAGGGGTTTGTGAATGATGTGTTTGCAGGATCGCGGGAGAGGTTTTCGGAAAAAAGGAGTGATGGTGCGCGGCGAATGCGGGGAAGCGGGAAGGCTGCGGCTGGTGTGTTGTGGAGTATGCGGGATCTTCGGTTGGTTGTCTGAATGAAGATCGCCTTGCCCGCGCCCCCTGATCGGGGCTTGATGTTTCGCCGCTTCCGCGTTCCATTCAGCAGGGACATCTATTCATGAGTGGAATCAAAGAAAAACAACAAGGGCTGCTGGAGAATCTGGAGCTTTTCCAGGATTGGACCGAGCGTTACGAATACGTCATTGGCTTGGGGAAGAAGCTTTCTCCGTTGCCGGAGGAGGCGCGGGATTCAGAGCATCTGATCAAAGGCTGCCAATCCCAGGTATGGCTGGATGCCACAATTGAAGAGGGATTGGTTTACTATTTTGCAGATTCCGATTCGTTGATCACCAAGGGGATGATCGCTCTTTTCATCGATGTGCTCAATGGACAGACACCGGACGATATTCTCACTGCTGATATGGGTTTTGTAGACAAAACCGGTTTAAAAGAGCATCTCGCGCCTACGAGAGCGAACGCGCTCAATCTGATGGCTACTCAAATGAAGCAGCGGGCGCTGGCTTTTGCGAAGTGAATGTTAATATGGAGAAGGGTCTTTCCAAGCCCTTCCGCATAGGATGGTAAGAGAAGACTCGGCTTGATATGAAGTGTTTGGGAAACAGCCTTCTCCATATACCGGTTACGCATTGCCGTTGACGGCAACGCAAGTGTGACTAGAAGCTACCTAACAATGTTCATCGATCATATCAGGGTTCTGGTCAAAGCTGGCGACGGAGGAGACGGCGCAGTTTCATGGCGTCGCGAAAAGTTTGTTCCCAGAGGGGGGCCGGACGGGGGTGATGGCGGGAACGGCGGTGACGTGATTCTGGTGGTTGATAACTCCACGGACACGTTGCGCCAATATCATTACGATCCGAAGCTGATCGCGGAGGATGGAAAACCTGGCGGAAAACACAAAAAGACTGGCAAAAGCGGCAAAGATAAAATTGGTAAAGTACCTCCCGGGACTGTCGTTTACCGAACGAATGCGGTGAATGTGAACGAGGCGGTCGAGTACGAGCGCAGTGAGGAAGGGATCGATCTGGATCCTATCGCCGATCTGGTCGAGGAAGGTCAGCAGATTGTGCTTTGTGAGGGAGGGATCGCCGGAGAGGGGAATTTTAAATTCAGGACACCGACCAATCAGACACCCACGGAGCATACTCTTGGAACACCCGGAGAGCAGGGAGTCTATTATCTGGAGCTTCGTCGTATAGCTGACGCAGGTTTGGTTGGGTTTCCCAATGCCGGCAAATCGACTTTGCTTGGAAAGCTCTCACATGCGAAACCGAAGGTCGGATCGTATCCGTTCACGACGCTTCAGCCGATGATAGGTGTGGTGGAGTTTGGCGGGTTTCGGCGTTGCACGGTTGCTGATATCCCCGGATTGATTGAAGGGGCGCATGAGAATCGTGGTCTCGGTCACGAGTTCCTGAGGCATATCACCCGTTGTCGACTGTTGCTATTTGTGGTGGATATGGCCGGAAGTGAGGGTCGCGATCCGATCAGCGATCTGCAAATTCTGCGCACAGAGGTAAAGGAGTATGATGAGGATCTTGCGAAGTTTCCTTGGAAAGTGGTTGCCAACAAGATGGATCTTGAAGGGGCGGAGGAGAATCTGGCCGCCTTCCGGATTCGTTTCCCGAAGGTGGAAATCGTAGCGATTTCGGCAGAAAAAGAGGAGGGTCTGGATGATCTCAGAGTTATGTTGGACAGTGAAGTTTCCCAGCGATCAAAGAAATGAACCGGAACGCCGTATTTGTTTACGGAACCCTGAGGCGAGGTGGATCGAATCATTTCCGGATGGATGGTTCGGATTTCGTGGGCAGTGGTAAGATCTCCGGTTCGATCTACATGATCGATTGGAACCCGGCGCTCACCTATCCCGCACTGGTGCTGGACGGGAAAGGGGAGGTTGCTGGCGAAATGTATCGGGTGGGCGACAAGCAGTTGGGGGAATTGGATGAATTTGAGGGGATCGGGATCGACTCATGGCGGAACGATGAATACCGGCGCGTCGAGACCATCGTGAAACTGGGGGACGGGACGACTGAGACTGTCTGGGTGTGGGAGTGGAACAGCAGTGTGCAGAATGCGGTTAGGCTGGAAGATGGCGATTGGCTTTCCCATGAGCCGGATCCGAGTTGAATTGTGAGCGCGCGCATCATTCCGCCTGAAATCCTATTGGAGGCCTATCGCCGGGGTATATTTCCCATGGCCGAGGATGGTGAGATTGTTTGGATTGAGCCGCAGATGCGCGGGTTGATTCCTTTGGACGGGAGTTTTCATATCTCACGTAAATTGAAGAAAACGCTGGGGAAAAAGCTGTTCGAGGTCCGTTTTGATACCGCCTTCCGCGAAACAATGCTGGGTTGCGCGGAAAGGGATGAGACCTGGATTGATGAGGTGATTCTGGAAAGCTACTGCCATCTTCATGATCTCGGGCATGCCCATTCGATCGAGTGCTGGGATGAAGATGGTCTTCAGGGTGGAATCTACGGGATCGCGATTGGAAAAGCTTTTTTCGGGGAAAGCATGTTTTCCAGGAAGACAAATGCTTCGAAAGTCGCGTTGGTTGTGCTGGTCGAGAGGCTGTGTGAAAACTCTTTTGAAATATTCGATACCCAGTGGATGACCGACCATTTGAGGACTTTCGGTGGTATCGAACTGCCTCAGAAAGAATACGTTAGGCTGCTGGAGGCTTGCGTTTGATCATTTGGTTCGCTGATTGCGAAGAAACCTCGGGCTTGATTCTTTAAGATTTCCGTAATAATCTCCGCCTTTTGGTAGAAATGAGTGTTGGGAAGAAAAAATCTCCGGTTGGTGAGCCGACGAATCGCAGGCGGGCACGCAAGTCCGCCTATGAGGGCTTGGGGGAGGTGAATCGGCGTGCGCATGAGAAAGCCAGAAGGCAGCTTGGGCAGAACCGGAAGTTGAACCGCCGGGGCGAGAAGTCTGTATGGGCTTCGATTGCGCTTGAAGAGGTTGGGATGGATGATGATGGGTCCGCAGGTTTTCTGACTCACATATATCGCTTTTTGTTAGGGTTGTTGCTACTGCCGCTGGCGTGGGTGACTAGTTGGACTTTTCTAATGACGTTTTCGCATACGGCGCTTCATCAGGGGTTTTGGCAGAGTTCCCAGTTCTGGTATTTCGCGATCGGGGCACTTGTGATGCTCGGTTGGTTTTGCTCAAGACTGGCGCAGTCATTTTTCCTGTATCTCTATGTATTCGGGCATGAGATTACCCATGCGGGTTTTGTGAAACTTTTCGGCGGTAAGGTTCTGGAAATGAAATGGGGTTCGGAGGGTGGATACGTGACGACTGATAAGACGAACTGGGTTATCGCGCTGTCTCCATATTTTGTCCCGTTCTGGAGTATCATCGCGGTGGTTGTTTATCTCGCAGCCAGTCTGTTTTGGGAGATTCTGCCGGTAGGGAACTGCGTTTTTTACGGTGCGATCGGAGCGACATGGATGTTCCATATGGCGTGGACGCTGTGGATGATTCCAAGAGATCAGCCCGACCTCACTGAGACGGGGACTTTTCTGTCGTTGGTGCTGATTTATTTCGGTAACTTGATTGTGCTGATCGGTCTGCTTTGTTTCGCGGCTCCAAATCCTTTGGAGAGTTTCAAGGAATTCGGATTTTCATGGTTCGGAACGGCGATGACCTGGGGCGATGCGGCATTGCGTTGGCTGCAGGACTTCGCTGAAAGACTTCCGGAATTTCTTTGATCGGGATTACGTGTTGTTTTTCGGCAAGGAAAACGGAGAATACGGATGTGATTTATCTCGATGCAAATGCCACGACCGCGATGCTGCCCGAGGTGGTGGAAGCGATGCTTCCATGGCTTGTCGAGAATCATGCGAATCCTTCTGGGAGCTATCGTGCTGCCAAACTTGCCCGCCAGGCGATAGACAACGCGCGATGCCAGGTTGCAGATTTAATCGATGCCTCTCCCGATGAAATTTTTTTCACCGGTTCCGGCACGGAGAGTGTGAATACCGCGTTGCATTCGCTAGATGTTCTGGCGGGGGAAGGCCATGCTCTGGTTTCTTCAATCGAGCATAGTGCCGTTCTGAAATACGTAGAATATCGGTCGAGACCGGTTTGTGTGGCTGGGGTTGATTCGAATGGTCGGGTCGATATCGACTCGTTTGCATCCGCCTGTGAAAAGGCCGCTTATGTTTCGGTGATGATGGCAAACAACGAAACCGGGGTCATCCAGCCAATCGAAGATTTGCGCGAGATTGCGCAAGCGAGGAGCCTTCCATTTCACACTGATGCGATTCAGGCAGTTGGGAAGGTGCCGGTTTCGGTCAAGGACCAGCCAGTCGATATGCTTTCGCTTTCGGCTCATAAATTTCACGGCCCGAAGGGTATCGGTGCGTTGTATGTGCGTGGCGGTCTTCGTTTTTCCCCGCTGATGCATGGTGGTGGTCAGGAGAAGGGCCGGAGAAGTGGGACTGAAAATACCGCCTCGATCGTGGCGATGGGAAAGGCTGCGGAACTGGCTGGAAAGGCGCTTTCGGATGGATGTGGGAAGGGCCTGGCTGAGATGAGAGATGCTTTTGAAGCAAAAGTGATGGGTGGTGTTTCAGGATGTATCCGGAATGGCGATGTTGATCATCGTCTGCCAAATACTTCGCATCTTTCGTTCGAAGGCTGTGATTCCGCAGGTTTGCTAATTCTCCTGGACCAGTCCGGCGTCGCTTGTTCGGCAGGCTCCGCTTGCATGACTGGAAAGCAAAAACCATCCCACGTTCAGCTCGCGATGGGTGTTCCGGAGAAGCGGGCGAAGACCAGCTTGCGGTTTAGTTTTTCCCGGATGAATTCCATGGAGGAAGCTCTCGAAGCGGGAGAAAAGGTGATCAAAGCCGTTTTGAAGCTACGCTCGGTGCAAGGCGGCGATGTCGGTCCGGTGGCGATTTATACGAGTCATTCGCAGTAGGATCCGATACCCCGAAGCGCTTGTTCGTCAGATGCGTTTGCGGATGACGGCGCCGCCGGATCGCTCGGCCAGCTCTATAAGTAGCCCTGGCGGTCTCTTTGCGAGGGTGTGGATGTAGAGGCGGATTTTGTTTTTCATGTATTCCCGAGCAATTTCTTTAATGATGTCATCGCTGGTGGAATCGTCGAAATCGCAGAACCAATAGACGGCATCCATCTTCATCAGGGAGCTCATGCACTGGAGAGCACCAGTGGCATCACGGGTCCATCTAATATAGGTGCTCCATGGATTGTTCGCGTAGGTGGGCACCGCGGGGATGTGGCGATCGGGAGTGAAGGGGTTGATCCCGGTAGTGGGCTCTGCGAAGTACCATGGAGCCACCGCCTTGTTCTCGAGGTTACAGCCACTGACCTCCACGTAGTAGGCATCGCTGAAATCACGGGAAATTTCCTCGCGAAGTTTCTCGATATATGGCCGCATGCTCGGGCTGTTGTCGAGCACGACTCCGAGGTAACCGGAGGTAATTTGCTGATCAAAAACAGTGCCCCCCTTTTGCCTGACCAAGCGTTTCTTGTTTTCCCAGTTCGCAGCGGCTATTGCTTCGGCGACGGCCAGTTTTTTTCTAACGCTTTCCAGCTCGGTCAGAGCATTGGTTACGTGCTCTTCCAAGTCCCGCGAGGAAAGCCGTTGCTCGCTGAATTTTTCCAGCATGCGAAGTTTCGAGCGGTCTTCGGTTGGAGCGAGGTATTCGTATTTCAGCTCGAATTTCATATTCGCCTGCATATCGAGATTGTGGGCGCGCTTGGCAAAGTCTTCTTGAAGCCAAGTCAGCAGAAGGGCGCTGTATTCCTGCATGCTTTCTTTATCCCATCTTCCTGTGCTTTCTCGGGCGGTAAGGTGGCCGGGAATCAGTGATGCGGTGGCGAGTTGTAACCAGTGTCTGCGGTTCATATAAGTTTTTGCCTTTTTAAAAAGACGGACGCGAGAATTAGTGATTCACGCCGATATGTCGATGTTGATGAGGCCATTTAAAGCGGCGACCGGAGATCGCCGCTACGTGGGTTGCTGCTGGGAGATGCAGTGGAGAGTGCCGCCTTCCTGGACGAGATCGAGGCAGTCGATGGGGATGATGTCGCGGTCGGGAAAATGCTCGGCGATGATGCCGAGGGCGCGGTCGTCGTTTTTGCGTTGGCGGAAGGTCGGGACGAGGACGGCGTGATTGAGTATGAGAAAATTGACGTATGAGGCGGGGAGGACGGGGAGGCGCCAGCCGGGGATTTCGCAGGCTTGGGGGAGGTGGATGGGGACGATGTCGTAGGGCCTGCCGGAGGGTGTGAGGAAGTTTTTCAGACGTGACATGTTTCCGGTCAGGGCGGGGTGGTTGGGGGAGGAGGTATCGGGTTCGTCGCAGGCGAGGATGGTATCATTCGAGGTGAAGCGGGCGAGGTCGTCGATGTGTCCGTCGGTGTCATCGCCTTCGATGCCTTTTTCCAGCCAGAGGATTTCTTTTACGCCGAGGCCGTCGCGGAGTTTTTGTTCGGTTTGTTCGCGGGAGAGGTGCGGATTGCGATTGGGGTTGAGAAGCACGGCTTCGGTGGTGAGGAGTTGGCCGCGACCATTGACCTCGATGGCACCGCCTTCGAGTATCATGCCGCCTTCGTAGCGGGGCAGGTGGAGGGTGTTGGCTATTTTTTCGGGGATGGCGTTGTCGAGGTTCCATGGCTCGAACTTTCCGCCCCATGCGTTGAACTCCCAGTCGGTGATGGCGATTTCGTCGGTGACGGGATTTCTGACAAAGATGGGACCGTGGTCGCGGCACCAGACGTCATTGTTCGGGTGGTCGTAGAGGCGAAGGTGGGAGAGATTGGTGTGGGCGCGGTTGCAGGCGGTGGCGATGGCACCATGGATAGAGGCGGGTGCGTTGATGCGGACGGGTTGGTGGCGGGAAATGGCGGCGGCGATCTCTGCGAATTTGGCCCAGATGATCTCCTTTTTGCCTCCGCCCCAATGGCGTGGGTCTTCTACGGGCCAGGATAGCCAGGTGGCGCTTTGTTTGGTCCACTCGGCTGGCATGGAGAAACCTTTCTGGGCGGGAGTCATGGAGAAGAAGTTCGGGTTTCCCTGATCGAAGCGCAATCCCAAGGTTTCCCGAATTTCACTCAGTAAGATGGACACGATTGCAGAAGGCGAAAATTCCATTGCAATTTAAGGGTGTCGAGGGCGATAGTTGTTGCCACGACATGTCCCTCTCGCAATTTCTCAAGACCCAAAGCCAAAAGGCGCTGCTCGTAGTATTTATCGGGTTTGCCCCCGCTATTGCCGCGGAATCCGCAAAGGAGAAAGCTCCTGAAAAGACATCGGAGAGTGTGGAGGAAAATCCAAAGGGCACCGAGGGACCGAAGCCGGTAGAGGAGGTAAAGAAGGAAACTAATCCCGATGACGAAGCGGCTGTCGAGGAGGCGGATGCCGAGGAAGCGGCAAAGGCATTGCCGGTTTCGCCGGATCCGGTGCAGATCTATGGCTGGAGGGAGAAGATCGTGATCGATGGGATAGATAAGGGTATGTATGCGAAGCTCGACACCGGCGCATACACCAGCTCGATCCATGCTGAGGAGAAAGAACTTTTCGAGCGCGATGGGAAAAAGTGGGTGCGGTTCATTGTGACCGAACCGCGGAAGAAGGATTCGCCGCGGGTGAAGTTGGAGGCACCGCTGGTGCGTATCGCGAGAATCAAGGAACCGGGTGGAGAATCTGAAAAACGGGAAGTGGTAAGACTCGCTTTCAAGATAGGGGACAGGAAACTGCGCGGGGATTTCACACTGAACAACCGCTCGAACATGCTTTCGCCAATTTTGATCGGACGGGTGGCGATACGTGAGCTCGGATGGATCGACCCATCGCGGACGAATCTCGCGGATGAAAAGATCATGCGCTGAAGCGCGGATCAGCGATATTTAAATATGAACGCCCAAGCGAAACTTTTAATTGCGGTGGCCTTGCTGTGCGCGGTGGGCGGAGGATTGGCCGCCTACAAATCGCAAATGCTCGGCGTGCCATTCTGGCAGGACCAGAAAGTTGATGAGTGGTTGGTGGAGGCTAAAATTTCTTTCCTGGCTACCGGGCGGGATGTGAAGGCGCGGCTGTCGCTGCCATCAAAAGCTGTTGACCAAAATGCCGGGCAGGAGTCCGGGTCGCTCGGGTATCACTATGATGTCGAGGATGACCGTGGGGAATTCACGGCGATCTGGTCTTCGCAGGAGCGTGAGGAAGGGCAGGCACTGTATTACCGCGTGCGATTCAAGGAAGGTCCGGTCAGCGGTGGCGAACCCACGCCTGCGAATGGTGAGCCGGAAGCCCCCGATATTCCAAATCTCCCCGGATCTCTGGGTACGGCGGCTCGGAGTATCGTTGGGGGGGCAAAGGGTCTTTCGGTCGATTCCGATGCGCTTTTCGTGACGTTTTACGAACAAATCAACAGTGCCAACGCTTCACAGGAATACGTTCTGGTGAAGCGCCATTATGAAAAGGAGAACCTTGCGAATCCAAAAATCGCGATGGGGATCGATTTGCTCGGTATGGCAGGGGTTCCGGCCCGGCTCTCATACGGGGTACGTTTGAACGATGAATTCGTGGGGCAGCAGCCGATGCCTTTGGTGGAGTATTTCGATGGCGCGGCATGGAAAGTCCGCGATCCTATGGAGCCTTCCAAGATACTCGACGGGCGGGATGTTTTCGTGTGGCACCGCGGTGGCGGGCCGTTGCTCGATGTCACTGGTGGGGAGAATTCAAAGGTGACCTTTACCGTGGTGAAAGATAGAATTCCACTTTCGCGTCTGACGGATCTTCGTGAATCGCCCCTGCTTATCTCCACGATTCTCGCGCTTCCTGTCTCGGAGCGGGCGGTATTCCGATACATCGTCTTGATCCCATTGGGCGCGTTTGTAGTGGTGGTGATGAGAAATATCATCGGTATCCCCACGCTGGGAACCTTTATGCCGGTATTGCTTGCGCTGGCGCTTCTTGAGATCAAGCCGGTCCAGGGGATCACCATGTTTGCGATTCTTGTGGGCGCGGGACTCTGGTTCCGGTTTCTGCTTTCCAGAATGAACCTGCTGGTGGTGCCACGCGTGGCTGCCTGCGTGGTGATCGTGACGCTCCTGATGATGCTGATGGGAGTGATCAGCTTCCAGCTCGGCATGAGCGTTGGGATCAAAATCACACTATTTCCGATGATCATCATTGCGTGGACGCTGGAGCGCATGTCTCTGATCTGGGAGGAGGAGGGAAAACGCAGCGCCTTCACGCAGGTGGGAGGCTCGGTTCTCGTGGCGGTGTGTGCCTACTACTTCATGAAGGTCTCGCAGATCCAATACTGGGCATTCTATTTCCCGGAAATGCTGCTAATCCTGCTAGCTGGAATTTTGCTTATCGGGCGTTACACCGGCTATCGTCTCTCCGAATTGATCCGTTTCAAGACCTTCTCCAATGCCTGAGGAAAGCGTTATGACGGCTGATGAAACATCCAGCGAGAACGGTGCGGCAACGAGCAGATGGTGGCACCGCTGGTTCCGGACTCCGGGAGAATTGCGCGAGCTCGGAGTGGTGGGAATCAATATGCGAAACGCGCGCTATCTGTTGCCGAACAATCCGCGCCGCCTTTACGAACTGGTGGACAACAAACTTCGCACCAAAGTGCTTGCCGAGGCGGAGGGTATGACGGTTGCGGAGACTTACGGAGTGTTGCGGACTCCGCATGATGCGAATCGGGTTGAAAAATTTCTCAACGGTCGTGAGGCATTTGTGATCAAGCCGACCCGTGGTTCCGGCGGGAAGGGGATCATGGTGATCGATAAGAGGGTGGGTAAAAATTTCGTCAAGCCGAGTGGTGCGGAAGTGACGGCGGGCGATGTGAAGAATCACGTTTCCAATATCCTCGCGGGACTTTTCAGTCTCGGGGGGAAAAGGGATTATGCCTTGATCGAATATCGGGTTCAACCGGCTAAACTGCTGACCGATATGAGCTTTCAAGGTGCGCCCGATATCCGGGTGGTGATGTTGCACGGCTATCCGGTAATGGCTATGCTGCGGGCCTCGACCAAGGAGAGCGACGGACGATCAAATCTGCATCAGGGTGCGCTTGGTATCGGGATCGACATCGCCACGGGAATGACGGTCCGGGCGATCCACCACGGCAGACCGGTTACGCATCATCCCGATCTGGGAATTGATCTGATCGGGGTCCAGATCCCGCAGTGGGAAACGATTCTCCAGATGGCGGTGACTTGTCAGGAAATGACTGGTTTGGGTTATCTGGGAGTCGATATCATGATCGATGAGAGTCTTGGTCCGTTGATGATTGAAGTGAATGCACGCCCCGGATTGGCGATCCAGATGGCAAATGGAATTGGCTTGCTCAAGCGCTTGGAGCCGATCGTCGAGGCGCACCGGAATAGTCCAGCCGCCGATTTGGCCGAGAAAATCGCATTTTCGAAGAAGTATTTTCGTGCGAAATTGCCCGTGCCAAGAGATTGAGCGGAAAACGAGGGTGAAATTCGCTTGTTTGGAAGCGCTTACAAATTCAGCCTCTGGGCATATGAGTGGGTCGGCTACGAATTATCAGGTATGTGTCGCGGGAACTGGCAGCTACCTGCCGGAGAAAATTGTCACCAACGAAGATCTGGCGAAGCGGGTCGATACCAGCGATGAATGGATTTTCAGCCGGACCGGTATTCGGGAACGCAGGGTCGCAGCGGAGGGCGAGCATACCTCGCACATGGCAAGTGCGGCCGCTCGCAAGGCTCTTGAGCAAGCGGGACTGGATGCTTCGGAAGTGCAACTGATCATTGTCGCGACGATCACTCCTGACACCCTTACGCCTGCGACCGCTTGTTACGTCCAGCAGCAACTCGGAGCGAAAGCAGCGGTTGCGTTCGATATTTCCGCAGCCTGTTCGGGCTTCCTATACGCGATGAAAATCTGCAAGCGGATGATTTCCGACGGAGCTTTCGAGAATGCATTGATCATCGGTGCGGAAAAATTGTCCGCGTTTGTGAATTGGGAGGACCGGGCAACATGTGTGCTGTTCGGTGATGGTGCGGGAGCGGCGGTGTTGCGTCGTGCGAACCCGGATGAGGGTTCGATTCTTGCGACGGAAATGGGAACTGATGGAAACCTCACGCATTTGCTCAATATTCCCGGGGGCGGCTCGGCTTGTCCGATCACCGAATCAAATGTCGGCAACCATCTCGCGACGCTTGCGATGCAGGGCAAGGAAGTTTTTAAACACGCGGTGAACCGGATGAAGGAGGCTGCGGAGTGCGTCATCAAGCGTGCCGAACTTCAGCCTGAAGACATCACATGTGTGATTCCCCACCAAGCGAACCTGCGCATCATCGATGCGATCGCGGATCGTCTATCGGTGCCGGAAGGACGGGTTTTCGTGAATCTGGACAAATACGGGAATACCTCTGCGGCGGCTGTCGCAATCGCACTCGATGAGGCGAGCCGGACCGGAGCTTTCAAGCGCGGGGACAATATCGTCCTGGTCGTTTTCGGCGCAGGACTGACCTGGGCTGCGGCTGCAATCAGATGGTGATTTTTTGGCAATGATTCCGGCGTAGAACTTTTTTTGAGAAAGTGGAAGAAATCTATTGACCGGGGTGCGAAACTATGATTCTTTCCGCTCGTCGCAAGACAAGGCGGCTCGACTGAACGTCCCTTTGGGTTTTTGGGTTTTTCCCGGGGATAATCGGTCGAGCCGCTCTTTTTTTTTGCCTGCGAACAGGGGTTTCGGATGGCGAAACAAGAGTTTGCCGAAGGTCCGTCCTTGATATGTCAGCCTGAGGTTCTCTAATTGCCGCATGGCGATAGTTTGGTGTGATGGAAGATTTTTGGAGAAGGGCGAGTTCGGGGTTTCCCCTTTTGACCGCGGGCTTTGCCATGGACTGAGTCTTTTTGAAACGCTTCTGGCGGTTGATGGACAGCCACGTCTGGTGCGTGAGCATTTGCACCGCCTGACAAGCGGCTTGGAGCGGCTCGGAGTGATTAGTGTGGAACTCGCCGAGGAAGGTCTGAGGCAGGCGATGGTTTCGCTGGTCGAGCGCAATGGGTTGGAGAAAGGTATGGCGCGGATCCGTTTTGCGGTGAGTCTTGGTGAAGGCCGGTTGGATACGACGGACAGTGGAAATGCATGGGCGTGGATGACCGTTTCGCCGGTGGAACATACGGGTGGGAGTCTCAGTTTGACGGTTGCGCCTTGGCGTCGGGATACGGAGAGCGTTTTGCGCGGATTGAAAGTCGGGAATTACGCCGAGCATCTCATCGCGTTGGATATGGCGCGGCGTGAGGGTTTCGATGAAATGCTTTTCTACAATACCTCCGACGAGCTTTGTGAGGCGGCGATGGCGAATGTGTTTTTGATCCGCGGAGGGAAACTTTATACGCCGGGGCTTGACAGCGGATGTCTCGCCGGAGTGACGCGCGAACTGGTGATGAGGCTCTCTGCCCTGCACGATATCCGGTGCATCGAGAAACCACTTGGCAAAAATGACATCAAAAAGGCGGAGGGGATTTTTCTGACTTCATCGGTTAGGGGACCGGTATGGGTTTCGAGATTTCAAGGGAAGAGCTACGAGGAACATCCCTTGTTCAGTGCTGTCAGAAGGATTTGGCTGGAGGAAATGGCAGCGGAGTCTGAGTGATACTGTCACAGGTTTTTCCCGTTTTTCCTTTCCCCGGGCGGGTAGGTTCACTCAACATCATTTCCGTAACGCAAATCCAACTACTCTAAACCATGTCACGTCCAGTCACACTATTTACCGGCCAATGGGCCGATCTGCCGCTTGAAAAACTCGCACCGCTCGCTGCCGAAATGGGATACGACGGCCTCGAACTCGCCTGCTGGGGGGATCATTTCGATGTCGACAAGGCGATGTCCGGAAAGGGCTATGTGAAGGAGAAATGGGAACTCCTCTCCGACCACGGACTGACCTCCTACTCGATCTCCAACCACCTCGTCGGCCAGGCGATCTGCGACAATATCGACGACCGCCACAAGGCGATCCTTTCTCCCGATGTTTGGGGTGACGGTGATCCCGAAGGAGTTCGCAAGCGTTCGGCCAAGCAGATGATCAAGACCGGCAAAGCCTGCCGTAAATTTATCGACGCCAAGCCAGGTCGCAAAAGCAAGGATGACTTCCCGGCAGTGGTGAACGGCTTTACGGGGTCCTCGATCTGGCATGCGCTTTACGCGTTTCCGCCGACGACTCAGGATTTTTATGACAAGGGTTTTGAAGACTTCGCCAAGCGTTTCACACCTATTCTCGACGCCTTCGACAAGGTGAATGTGAACTTCGGTCTCGAAGTGCATCCTACGGAGATCGCTTTTGATATCGCTACGGCACAGCGCGCGTTGAAAGCGGTGAAGAACCACAAGCGTTTTGGTTTCAACTACGATCCATCCCATCTCGGTTATCAGGGAGTTGACTACGTGAAATTCATCCGCGAACTGGGTAGTCGCATCTTTCACGTTCACATGAAGGATGCATGGTGGGGACATGGCGACGGCTCGGTCGGCGTCTTCGGAGGTAGCACGGATTTCGGTGATTCACGTCGTTTCTGGGACTTCCGCTCACTCGGTCACGGTGATATCGAATTCGAGGACATCATGGTCGCACTGAACGACATCAAATACGCAGGCCCTCTCTCCGTTGAATGGGAGGATATCCGTATGGACAGGGTTCATGGTGGTGCCGAGGCTGCGGCCTTCGTCCGCGCTGTCGATTTCCCCGGTTCAAACGTCGCTTTCGACGCGGCTTTCGATAAAACCAATCAATAATCCGAACCGAACGATCAGATGTCAGTCAAAGTAGGAGTGATAGGTGCCGGATGGATGGTGAAATACCATGCTGAAGGTTTTCGGGCCGCAGGAGCGGAAATGGTGGCTGTGGCCGATCCGGCTGTCGCTGCGGCGGAGAATGCGGCAAAAGAATGGGGGATACCAAAGGTGTTTGATTCGGTTGAAAAGATGCTGGAAGAAGCGCCAGAGCTAGACGCCGTCAGCATTATTGTTCCCAATAAATTTCACGCGCCGCTGGCGTTGCAATGCCTGAGAGCGGGCAAGCATGTGTTTTGCGAGAAGCCGCCCGGTCTTAATGCCGGTGAGGTGGAGGAAATGATAAAGGTCGCGGGGGAGACCGGCAAGAAGCTGATGTTCAACTTCAACAACCGCGCCCGCCCCGAGTCACAAGCGATGAAAAAATACGTCGATGACGGGACGGTTGGTAAGATCAATTCCGCGCAGGCAAAATGGATTCGGCGGACAGGAATTCCCGGTTTCGGCGGTTGGTTTACTACCAAGGCGATGGCCGGCGGTGGAGCCACCATCGATCTACTGCACATGATCGATCTCTCACTATATTTGATGGGTTATCCGGAGCCTGCCCACGTGTTGGCGAATACCTTCGATACGCATAGCACCGATCCTGGTTTCAAGGGACCGTGGGGGATCCCGGATAAAAAGGGAGGCACCACGGATGTCGAGTGCTCGGCTCACGGTTTCGTCCGTTTTAAGAGCGGGCAAGTGCTCAGTCTCCAAGTTTCTTGGGCCGAAATGGTAAAACGCGAGGAAGTTTCCGTCGTTTTCCAAGGCACCAAGGCGGGTGGGAAGGTCGAGCGCCTGTTCAGGAGGGATGGCTTTGACGAGACCGCGGTCGATACCTGCGAACTCTATGTCCAGGAAAATGGCAACAGCGTCGACCGGACGATCATCGTCGAAGAATGTGAGGACATGGGCCGCATTTATTCGGCATCGAATTTTATCGACACGATCAACGGCACGGCCGAGCCATTCAACACGCCCGATCAAGCGCACAAGCTGATGCTGATCATCGACGCGCTTTACGAATCAGCCAAGACTGGCAGGCCGGTGGAATGCTGAGGCAACGCGATGAGCGATGATTGCCAAGACACGAGTGGGCTTGAGGTATCCGGCGCACCCGTTTCCAGCTCAATGCTGGTCGTGCTCTGCACATTTCCCGATGTGGAAAAGGCGAGGGCGGTGGCAAAGGAGATCGTTTCCGAAGGACTGGCCGCCTGCGTCAATCTCGTTCCCAGTGTGGAGTCGATCTATCGTTGGGGAGGAGAAATTCAGCAAGACACGGAGGTGCTCGCCATTTTCAAGGTCGCATCAGATCGCTTCGAAAAACTGCAGGGAGCCATCATCGCGAAGCATCCTTACGATACGCCGGAGATCGTCGGCATCGACGCGGATCGGGTGGATACAAGCTATCTCGCTTGGGTCGTGGCGATGAATTGAACCCGCCGCTACACTGCGTTTCACTCGACGATCACAGGAGTGCCGGTTTCGACGTTGGTGAAGAATTTCTCGGCCATGTGGTGCGGCATACGGATGCAACCAGCGGAAGCGGGGTAGCCGGGAAGATATCCCGTGTGCATGCCGATCGCGCCGTTGAAGCGCAGGAAATTCGGCATCGGAGCGGCGTAGAAGACCTCACCGGGACCGGGCTTATCCTTCCGGTTGTCAGCGCTCTGGTTGACGGTTTCACCCGTGGCGCGGTTCTTGATCACGCCATAGATCGAGGATTTATGATTCTTGCTCTTCTGGGTGATTTTGTAGGACCCTGCGGGCGTGCCGTGGTTTTCCTTGCCCGATGATATGCGGGAGACTCCGACCAGGGTGCCGCCTTTGTAGAAATAGGCTTTCTGCTGGGCGCGGTTGATTTTGATCAACGGGCTGCCGCTGACGCCATCGCCTTCCCAATATGAGACATCATCCGGAATCGCTGGATCCGGATGATACGGACTCCCCGAAGCCTGCTGTTGGATGGGTCCGCCAATCCCGGCAAGATAGTCCGAACCCGGAGGCGAGCTATTGAAGCAAGATGTAAAAAGCAGTGATGAGCTTAAGAGAAGAAGGTATTTCATGTATCCGTAGGAACAATTGACCCTTTCATAGGAGAATTCAAGGTGCAAGGATTTCCGGGCGGATATGATTCGCAGTTTGGATTGTCCAGACAACATTCGCTCATAGCGGAAGCATTCGCTCTCCGTCATAATGAGTTTCAGTCTGAAAGGAAATTCCTGATCAGGATCAACCCGGCGTCCTGACTTTTCTCGGGGTGAAATTGACAGGCAAGGACCGCGCCCTTTTCGACGGTGGCGACGAAATTCTCTCCGGCGTAATCGGTGATTGAAACGCTCCACGATGAATCCTCAGGAACGGGAAAATAGGAGTGAACGAAGTAGAAATACGGCTCCACTCCAAGCCCTTTCCAGAATTTTGATCCGGCTGCCTGTGGCACGGCCGAGTTCCAACCCATCTGTGGGATTTTTTTTCCAGTTTCCTCAGTGAAACGCACACACCTACCTTTGACGATTCCGAGTCCAGAGACATCGGGTGCCTCATCACTTCCCTCGAAGAGGATCTGGAAGCCCACGCAGATGCCGAAATAGGGCTTGCCCGCCGAGATCCATTCCTTGATCGGCTCCACAAGTTCTCTCTTGCCGAGCTGTGCCATCACATCACCGAATTCTCCCTGTCCTGGCAGGATGAGATGAGTGATATCTTTTAGTGCGCTGGGATCACTGACAACAACTGGGTCAAAACCCAGGGCATGGATCGCATTCTGCACGCTGCGAAGGTTGCCTCCTCCGAAATCTACCAAACCGATTTTCACAGCGATTCCTTGGTGCTCGGTATGCCTTTAACACGAGGGTCTATTTCGCATGCCGCACGCAGCGCCCGGGCCAGGCCTTTGAAGATTGCTTCGGCGATATGATGGCCATCGCGACCGTAAAGAAGTTCGACGTGGACATTCGCCCTGAGATTGCTCGCAATCGCGCGGCAAAACTCCTCAACCAAGGTGAAAGGCATATTCGGTGCCGATGGTGTTCCGGCAGGTGCCCGGAACTCCAAATGTGGACGATTGCTTAGATCTACAACGACACGCACCAGCGTTTCGTCCATCGGAAGGTAAGCGCAGCCGTAACGAGAAATCCCTTCTTTGGTTCCCAATGCTTCCCGAATGCACTCACCAAGAACGATTCCGGTGTCTTCTATGGTATGATGAAAGTCGACCTCGATGTCACCATCCACTCGCACATTCAAATCGAATAGCCCGTGTTTTGAAAAAAGGGTTAGCATGTGGTCGAAAAACGGAATTCCGGTATCGATCCCAGACATACCGGAACCGTCGAGGTCAATCGATAGGTCGATTTCCGTTTCGGCTGTCTTTCTACTTTTTTTGGATATTCTACCGCTCATAGGATAAAGGGAAACAGTATTCAGTTTTATTCAATTTCGGCATGCCTGCGGAGTTTATCCAAATAAATATCGGGCATACCAAGACCTTTGACTTCATCCAAAACGACTTTTTTTTCCTGTTGATCGCCGCTGGAAAGTTTAGTCCATGTGACTCTGTAGACCTCTTCAAGAGGAGTATCCAAAGGTTGGTTTCTAGATTTGGATTTAAGCCGACTGATCTCACGGTCAACTTGACGGCGTGCTTCCTCCAGCGATTGCTTGTGATATGGGTACGGGGTAATCCATGAGAGTTGCTCTTCCTTCTCTTTTTGAAACCTCTCTTCAAGCAGTTGCATCTCATTCGCTATGGCGCGCTCGGCCTGTGCGCGGTCATCCGCCGCCATACTTCCAAGGCCTGCCTGCCTCTTCTCTATCCGTAAATCGAAACTGACCAAACTTTCGTCGATTCTCGTGCCATAGGCGTTCAAAACCTGATGGATTCTGCCCGCGATATCGTCCCTTCCGGCAGCGTCGGAAAACGTCTTCTCATAGTCAGTGAATAAACGGAGTGCTCTGAGAAAATCTCTGCGATTGATGGATTCGTCTATCGATTTTTCAGCAATCGTTGAATCGAACTCGTAGGCATTTAAGTTATAAGTTTCCTCTGAAACCATTTCGTCTTCAAACTTGATCCCACCGTCGCGGATGACTTCAAATTCCTCGTTAAGAATATCGAGCATTTCCTTGGCTCTTGGCGTTCTCTCGCTGGCCGGGAACTTCTCAGTGAATTCCCGAACTTTTTCGATTCTCACTTCATAGTCCTCCTCGCTCAACATCTCTGGAGTTGGAACCAGATCGGCAATCATTCTAAATGCCTTTTGATCCTCCTTCTCTTCTTCGATCAGTTTCACCTCGTTCTTGGGGATCACTCTCTCGTCCTTGATGGTTCCGCTCACCCTCACTTCGACCACATAATTATCGCCATCCTCGCGAACAATACGTCCTTCGATCTTTTCACCGTTGTTAAGAACAATAGTATCGGCAGAAGCTCCCTGAACGAGGCAGAAAAAACTTACGATGAGTGATGGAATTGTCCGGTTATGCATGGGTGTTAATAATTAAGGATGAAAGAATAAACCACTATCTACTACCTCTAGGCAAGGAGCGATCATAGATTTCCTGAGGTTGCGAAATCGGAATTTTCGTTCCATCCGAGCTGATTTTGAAAACTTCACTCGTTGGATCCTCTGATCCGACCTCGACTGATAGGGTCATCATGACCTTGGGCGAGACCCTTGATAAGGCCGTCTTCATATCTTCTCCCACTCCAGAATTGTAGTGTAAACTTGCTCCATAAGCGCGCATCAGGGAGCCTTGAATCACATCCGTGTATAAGACCGGGGACGATATCGCCGATGCTGGCAAGCCGGTCGCAAGACTTGCGAAAGACCCAAACAAAGGTCTGCCGAGCGCTTCCATTCTAGCCTCGACCATCGAGAGTATACCAACGCTGGAGTCATCAAAGATCATTGCCATATCAGAAATGGGAAGACCCATCAGATCTGCGTCCGGTGGGCACTCCCTGATATAGTCTCCCGCAGTAAAGGTTTCCGCAGTGGTTGTCGCAAGGTCGTCTGCCCAACTGAGCCATGATTTATCCAGACTGATCGCAGCAACATCCAAAGATGCGGTAATAGCCAGACCATAAACAAACGCGCGGGCAGAAACGAGACTGGGGGGGGCATCACTTGCATAGAGTTTCAGCCTCGGTCCATCTGAGAAGTGATCCCTTGCTTTTTCGATGGTTTCAATGGCGCGCTTCAAAAACTTGGCTTCGCCGGTGGCGCGATAGGCGGCAGCGTAAGCGCTTACCATACGAAATGTCGCCGCGCTATTCGCCTCGGCAGGCCAGATTTCATGTTTCATCCGCTCGTCACGGACTTTAAGTAATTTCCTACTAGAACTGGATATCAGCTCTTCAACCGCCTTCAGATCTTTTCCAGTTTCTTTCGCAATTTGTTCTGCGGATTTATCATGGCGAAGGCTGTTATTCCTGAAGAATTCCCTTAGCGGATCAACCTCGGATGGAAGGTTTCCAATCTCCTTCATACCCGTGGCGCGGACCCACACGTCTTTTTCTTCATCGCTTAGAATAGGGTTCAGGTCGCCCATGTTCCATAGCCATACTTCGTTGGCACCGCGATCCGCTGATGGCAGTGCGAAAAGCCCTTCAGCAGTCTTGAAGTTTTCCTCGGCAAAACTCAAGACTGCCAGCGCACGGTCGAAAGCCTTTTCGTTCCCAGTCGCATCATATGCCTCCATCAAGCTCACTACCACCCGTGCTTGTGTCGAACAGTCACGGTAAAATCCAGGCAAAGCCCAAGAGGAGCCACGCCTCGAATTGTAGACACCGCCATCCAGAGGGTCGAACATCGCACTACCGAGTAGATCGGAAAGCAGGTATTCGAGGACGGTCATTGATTTTTCCCGGATGTCATCCGGCAAAGCCTCCATCCGGGCTCCCATGGATAATAGATCCAATGATCCAGCCGGAAAGAGGCCACCCGCTTCGTCGAAGGTTCGCGACAAGGGATCATAGAGTGAGGTGAGTTGCCGAAGCGCTTTGACCGAATCGGTATCCGGTTGGTCACTCATTTCCCGGTTTTCGCGACGATCAATCATGCGCTGCCTCCGGATTTTCTGATCCATTTGGCTGTTTGAGGAAACATACTCACTATCTTCTTCCCACATAAGCCCAACCATTGGATTAGACTGCATGAAGAGTTCGTCGATGGACGTGGATTCACCGTCAGGAAGAGGTATCCAAGCCACCGGATTGACATCCGGAGTCAACCAAAGCATCAGTGGCAATTGTAAATTTTTGCCAATTTCAGCGCATAAATCTGCCGTCAGGATGCAAATTTCTCTAACTGCATCGCCATCGATCAGGATTGGAACATAGTTCTGGTTCAAGTCTTCCACGACGTATTCATTCGATTCCAATTTTTCGAGAACATCTCTGTAAGTCGATTGCTGTGGCATGGCAATCACCGCAAGAATTAACCTCCCGGAGTCTCTGGCAAGTTTAATGGATTCCTTTGTCCATGGCTGCCACTTGATCGGGGAGTTGACCTGAGACTGGTAGACGAGTCCTGGCAGCCCCTCCAATCGATTCACTCCCAAGTCGCTTTCCACCGACTGTCCTGGATTTGTATCCTTTACACTCGACTCTTGCCTACAGCCTCCAAGCACTATGAGACTCATAATCCCCCATCCAATTAACAATATGCGCATATTTTCTCTTTTATTCACTCGCTGTGGATTCAATTCTCCCTCGTAGATCGGTCTTTGCCAAGATCGAAGAAAAGACTTCCGCTATGTTTGCCGGAGGCTAGTCTTCGCTAACAAAACTTTTATCGCGTGAACAGTATCGCCATTTCCAGTCAAAAAGGTGGTGTGGGTAAAACCACACTTTCCATCAACCTAGCCCATGCTTTCGCACGTGCTGGTCTAAACACTCTGCTCGTGGATGCGGATCCCCAAGGTTCAGTAGGTCTCTCTTTAACCCGCCAGTCGCGACTTCTGCCAGGCTTTTATGATTTCCTTGCCGATCCCGGAATCCCGATGGAAAGACTCATTGTTCCCACCAGATTGGAGACTTTTTCCCTGATAGCGGCGGGGCAGGCGAGTGATTACGAAGCAGGAAACGGCTCATCCGGTTCGCATTTTGCCAGAGTTCGCGGGTTTCTCAGAAACGCTGCAACCCGACGATACGACATCTGTATCATCGATACAGCCGCCGGGCTTTTCGGTGTCACCAACGATATCATCGCCTCTGCGGACTCCATAGTGATTCCGCAGCAGGCGGAGCCTTTGGGAATCCGATCCGTTCCAAAGCTTCTGGAAGGCTTGAACCGACTACGGATCATAAATCCCCGACTCAACGTCCTCGGTGTTTGTCTCACCATGCTCCAGCGTGACTTGGCGGAAAGCACTGAGGCAGCCTCCGCTCTTCGTGAGCTGTTGCCAGCCGAGATGCTTTTTCAAACGACTATACCACGGGCCGATATCTTTGTCCGCGCAAGCGCCAGAGGCCTTCCTGTCGGAGTTCTCGAAGGCGGTGAGGGAGCCGAAACGGTCTTCGATTCGCTTCGTGCTGAAATCCAAGCCAAGCTTGGAAAAGCCAACCCAACCTCGTCTTTCCAGACCCCCTGATGGACCCAGTAAATCCATGGTTGGACCCATCCGAGGTCCGTCACCTTGCCGAGCAACTGCTCCGCCCCGTTGCGCCGGCCCGCCTCTCTGCTGCGGATCCCGGCTTCAACGACTCGTTCGTGGGTTTCGTAAAACCCGACCCACCGACCTCCTTGGATTTATGCCCGGACTCCAAACGAAACGAGCCACCCACTGAGGAAAGATCTCTTCTGTCACAGCAGGTTCGCGAAGAGGAGGCCCCTATCTCTGACGCCGCTACGGAGCCAACTCCTGTCGAAGCCACACCTTCCTTCGAACCTACCGGGATATCTCCACCCCCACCTCCGCAGGCAAGATTCCTGGAACGCATCCGGATATTCCGAGACTGGCTGGCGAAGAACTTCAGTGCGACGGATATTTTTATTCTCGATCGTGAAGGTAAAGTGATTTTCGATGAAAGCGGCCACGGCAGGCTTCACTTTATGGCTCGGAATCTTGCGCTCGCCTCCCGCGGATCTGGAAATATTCACGTCAAGATCGGCCCATCAGCAATCCTTGAAGTGATTCCCTGTGAAACACCTTACGGTCGCATTGTTCTCGGCACCTTGGTTCCTCAGCCACTCCCATCGGACCACCTGCAAACCGTCGTCGAGGTCCTCAGACAAACCGCGTCCCCAGCGTAGCTGCGGTCTCTGGAAACTGACGTGCCGCTAACCAGAATTTCATTTTGAGCCTCGAATTCCCAGCGGACGAAAACCACGATCGACTCGACGCATACCTCGCCTCAAGCTTGGCCGACCTCTCCCGCTCCCGCATCCAAACGCTGATCCGCGAGCAATACATTCTTGTCAACGGCAAGCCTGCGAAGCCGCGCGACTCTGTGAAAAAGGGTGACACCATCTCCGTCGTCATCCCCGAGGCTGTGCCGGATATCGCCGGCCCCCAAGATATCCCACTGGACATCATTTTCGAGGACGATCACCTCATCGTCCTGCACAAAGCGCATGGCATGGTCGTTCACCCGGCTCCTGGAAATCCCGACGGCACCTTGGTCAATGCCCTCCTTCACCATTGCAAAGGCAAGCTCTCCGGCATCGGCGGTGTCGAGCGCCCCGGCATCGTCCACCGCTTGGACAAAGACACCTCTGGCTGCCTCGTCGTCGCCAAAACCGACATCGCCCACCAATCTCTCGTTACACAGTTTTCCGAGCGCTCCACCATGGAAAAACTCTACCTGGCGGTAACCCACGGCGTCCCGCAAAAGGACAAGGACACCATTTTCACCCACATCGGTCGCCACCCGGTCAACCGCCAGAAAATGGCAGTCATCACCCCACCCGCAGGCAAAACCGCGATCACCGATTACAAAATCCTCGCAACCGATCTCGCCACAAAAACCGCCCTCGTCCGCTGCCACCTGCATACCGGCCGCACTCACCAGATTCGCGTCCATCTCCACCACATCGGCACCCCCATACTCGGCGATCCGATCTACGGAAAAAAACACGAACTCCCCACACCCCGCCTCATGCTCCACGCATGGCAACTCTCCTTCGAGCACCCGGTCTCCCGAGAAAAACTACACTTCACCGCCCCTCCACCCGATGATTTCAAACCGTGGCTGGAAATGGAAAGACCCGAGTAGGAACTCAACCCGGAACCAGAACCGCACGTCGCACCTTGCCGGGGGATTTTCTTAAAAACCTCTTGGCCAACTCCTCGAACTGCTCGGAAAGGTCGGTCAGATGAATCTCCAGTTTTCCTCCATCATTTTTCACGTTCAACAAATCCATTTCTCCCAGCATCTTTTTCAGATGTGCCGCACAAGTGCTTGCCGAATCGACCAATCGGACATCAGCGGGTAGTATCTCCTCTAAAACGGGAACCAGCAGCGGATAGTGGGTGCAAGCCAGCATCAGGGTATCGATACCCTTATCGATCAACGGCTTGAGATATTTTCGCAAAATATCTTTCGTCACCTCCTCGGAAATCCAGTTCTCCTCGATCAACGGCACCAACAAGGGGGTTGCCACCCCGTGTATCATCAAGCCGGTTTTCCGTGTCGCCAAGGCGTGCTGATAAACGTGGGACCCAATCGTTCCCCTGGTCGCGATAATTCCTATCCGCTCGGTATCCGGATCTGCCAACGCCGCCTCCACACCCGGTAGAATCACCCCCATGATAGGAATCCGGTAGCGCTCCTGAAGTGATGGTAAAGCATGCGCCGTCGCCGTGTTGCAGGCCACCACGATCGCTTTGACCCCTTTGGAAAGCAGGAACCCCACATCTTCGTCGGCGAACTGGCGTATGGTTTCAGGACTCTTCGAGCCATATGGCAAACGCGCCGTGTCCCCCAGATAGATCACATCCTCCCCCGGCAGAAGGTCCTGGACCGCCCGCACCACGGTCAGCCCACCCACACCCGAATCAAAAAATCCCAAAGCAGCGTTCTTCACAGCCCGGATTCTCGCTTTCACGGGGAAATCATCAATCCCGAACTCTTCCTTGAAGTTTAAAGTTTAAAATCTAGGGTTTCCGGCATGTCAGCTTGTGGCCCGAAAATGAAAATGGATCCGACACTCCACCGCGATAAAAAGCCGGAGTGGATCAAAGTCCGCCTACCCAACAATCCCGCGTTCTGGTCCACGAAATCCCTGATCACAGATCTCAAGCTCGTCACCGTCTGCGAGGAAGCCCAGTGCCCGAACCGTTGGGAATGCTGGGGCCAAGGCACCGCCACCTTCATGATCGCCGGTGACAAGTGCACCCGCGCGTGTGGCTTCTGCGCCGTGAAGACCGCCAAGCCCGACGCCCTCGAATCGGACGAACCCGCCCGCATTGCAGAGGCCACCAGCCGCATGAACCTCAAGCACATCGTCATCACCGCCGTCGCGCGCGACGATCTCAAGGATGGCGGAGCCGAACACTTCCGCGAAACCATCCGCGCCGTGCGCGAGGTCAACCCTGGCATCATCATCGAAGTCCTCGTCCCCGATTTCAACGACCGCGACTGGGCACTTCAGCTGGTCATGGACGCCCGCCCCCACATCTTCAACCACAACCTCGAAACCGTCGAACGCCTCACACCACTCGTTCGCTCGCGGGCGAAATACCAACGCTCGCTCACCGTCTTGAAAAAGGCAAAGCAGATGGTCAACGGCAACGTCGCCACCAAGTCCGGCCTGATGCTTGGCCTCGGCGAACGAAAAGAAGAAGTCCTCCAAGCCATGGATGACCTGCTAGCCCACGACGTGACCGTGCTCACCCTCGGACAATACCTCCGTCCCACACCGAAACACCTTCCCGTCGTCGAATACATCCACCCGGATCAGTTCGAAGAATACAAACAGATCGCTTTGGAAAAAGGCTTCCGCCACTGCGCCTCCGGCCCGCTTGTCCGTTCCTCTTACCACGCCGCCGACTTCAAACCCGAGTTGGATGTTCTTGAAGCGATCGAATCCGATCTGCGCTCCCTCACCGGCCTCGAACTCGGCCCAGAACACCTTTCGCTTCCAGCGATCAAGTCCACCCTTGCTTCGTGAAGCCAGTCCTCCACATCCCTCGTCTTTCTTGGGGTTTAGATTTTAAAGTTTAGAGTTTTCCGCACCATGCCCTGGTTAATCAAATCCGAACCCGACGTCTTCTCCATCCAAGACCTGGAAAAAGTCGATCAGGAACCCTGGTCCGGCGTCCGAAACTATCAGGCGCGCAACTTCATGTGGCGTGACATGAAAGTCGGCGATCTCGCGCTCTTCTACCACTCCAACGCCAAACCTCCCGGCATCGCCGGAGTCGCCAAAGTCGCCTCCGCATCCTATCCCGATCCCACCCAGTTCGAGAAAAACGGCGAGTATTTCGATCCCAAGGCCACCGAGGAAAAACCCCGCTGGTATCTGGTCGATTTCGAGCACATCGCCAGCTTCGATGAACTCATGCCCCTCGAATCTCTCAAAAACGACGGAATTCTCTCAGAAATGCTCGTCTGCCAGAAAGGCACCCGCCTTTCCATCACTCCGGTCGAGAAAAAACACTTCAACCGTGTCCTCAAACTCGCGGGTGTGAAGATCTAACCCGAGGGAGACCCCATCGACATCATCCTCGTCGAAAACCCCGTCCACCTCCGCTATCGCCTGCCCAATCTGGAAAAAGGCCTCTCCGCCATCATCGACCAATCCCTCCTCCGCAACCCCAAAGACCGCTTCCAGGATGCCGGGAAACTGCTAGCCTCGCTCGCAAAGCTCAAACCATGAGTCTCAATCCACATGGGCATTTGACAGCAAACCAGCAAACCAGTAAAATTCCGACAATGAAGACGACATTTGATTTGCCTCCCGAGCTTGTCCGCGAGGTCAAGCTGCGGGCCGTGAATGAAGGCCGCAAGCTCAAGGACGTGGCTGCGGAACTGCTGAAAAGAGGACTGGCCAATCCGGGTAACTCCGAAAAACAGAAGCCCTCGAAGCCGCGCATCGAGATCCAAGCCAACGGTTTGCCCGTGATTCGCTGTGGCAAAGATGCCCCGGCCAACCGGATGACCACCGAAAAATTGCTCGCCCTCGAACAAGAAGCCTTATTCCGGGAGGATCTCCAACGTGTCGGCCGTGCTCTATGATTCCAACGTGTGGGTCGCGCTGATCTTCTCCGCTCACCCGCACCACGGCTTTGCAATTAAGACATTCGGCGGTGCCTCAGAAGAAAACCCGGTTAGCTTCTGCCGGGCAACCCAACAGAGCTTTCTACGCCTTGCCACCACCCCAGCCCTTTTGCGTGAATACCGGGCAGATGGCTTCACCAATCGCGACGCGGTGGATCTTCACGCCACGCTCATCCACTTGCCAAATGTCCGGCTCCTGCCTGAACCACCGGATCTGGAAATCCTCTGGCACCAGTTCGCCGCACTCCCAACCGCCTCGCCCAAGGTCTGGATGGATGCCTACCTCGCCGCCTTCGCCATCGGCCACAAGATCGAGTTGGTAACCTTCGACAGCGATTTCAAACGCTTCGTCAAGGATGGTCTCAAATTGAAGCTACTAATCCCATGAATGACAATAAGGAGGGCGGACATTCCTGTCCGCCCAGCCAATGCGATGAGAAAGAACCGCGCGAAGCTCCCCACCTTTCTCCCTCCATTGGCAATAGTGGACAGTAAGCCTCACCCGCCTCTAAAACCAAATCCATGATCCAATCCTTCTCAGACAAAGACACCGAGGAGCTTTTCCATCGCGAGGCCAACCGACGCTACAACGCGATCGCTCGCGTCGCCTTGCGCAAACTCATCCAAATGAACCGGGTAAAGGTTCTCCAGGATCTTGCCGTCCCACCGGGAAACCGTCTGGAATCCCTGAGGGGAAACCTTGCGGGATGCCACTCGATCCGGGTCAACGACCAGTGGCGCATCGTGTTCGTCTGGAACGAACTTGGCCCAACCGCAGTCCGCATCTGCGATTACCATTGACGCACCCCCATAACGCAATACGTTACATCTTATGAACCGACCCATCACACCCGGCGAAATTCTTCTTGAGGAATACCTCCTTCCCATGGGCATCTCCCAGAATGCCATGGCCCGTGCCATCGGCGTCGCCCCCCGCGCCATCAACGAGATCATCCACGCCCGCCGCTCCATCACCCCCGCCATGTCCATCCGCTTCGGAGCCTTCTTCGGCCAATCTGCGGAATTCTGGCACGGCATCCAAGTCGAGTGTGACTTCCGCGCCCTTGCCAAAGACCGGAAAAAACTCACCGCCCACATCCAGCCCGCCATGACTATTGCCCGTGCCTCTTAAGTCAGCGCCTAACATTATTAAAATACCCATGGGCAAAACTGCCAAAACCAGCATCGAAGTCCGGGGAACCGTGGTGAACATCCTTACCCAGAACGAGTCGGATTACATCTGCCTGACCGACATCGCCCGCTCAAAAGATCCTGAAAGAACCGATTACCTCATTTCAAACTGGATGCGGAACCGTAATACCGTGGAGTTCCTCGGCATCTGGGAGCAGCTCCACAACCCCGATTTTAATCCCATCGAATTCGATGGGATTAAAAAGCAGACAGGTCTCAATAGTTTCGTCCGCACCGCAAAGCAATGGTCGGAACTCACCGGAGCAATCGGGCTGATCTCCAAGCCTGGGCGCTATGGTGGCACCTACGCCCACAAGGATATCGCCTTCGAATTCGCCTCTTGGATCTCCGTCGAGTTCAAACTCTACCTCATCAAGGAATTCCAGCGCCTCAAGGACGAGGAAAACGACCGTCTCAAGCTCGACTGGAAGACCTCTCCATTTCAGAGTTTCAGCTTTTACTCCAAGAACATCCTTGAAACCGCAGCCATTTCACCCGAATGTCCACCCATGAACTTGGCAACCAAACTCCGCGAATCTCGCTCGAAGCATCCGCTGACGAGCTACGATGCCGCTGTGAAGCAATTGCGCGCCTTCAGGGAGGTTCTACCTATTACCAGGAAGAACTCGGAATTTTCCGGAACTACATCCGTGAAAAAGACCTCTACCTG
>Ga0222659_1000221_pt1 | contig 41096 bp, 37 predicted proteins | sample AntAcemetagen547_FD_179850 | JGI IMG/M metagenome (GOLD analysis project Ga0222659, IMG submission 179850) | Saline water microbial communities from Ace Lake, Antarctica - #547 | ecosystem: Environmental > Aquatic > Non-marine Saline and Alkaline > Saline | place: Antarctica: Ace Lake...
TGCGGAGGCGACCCCATTCCGTGAGCCATGGCTCGCAGGCGAGCTCCTTGCCGAGGCATACGAGGAGGATGTCCCGCTCTTCGTTTTCGCGGGCGGAAAGCTCGACCTTGAGCTGCTCCAGATCCGTGGGACTGAGCGGATGATTGAAGGGGATGATTTTGACCAACCGCTTGCCCTGGGTGCCATCGAAATAAGTGTCCGTCTTTGTCCGGACGACTCCGATGTGCTCGCAGGCCAGCGCGACGGCCTCGTTGTGTTGGATGGCGAGATCGTAGTCGTTGACCCGGTGGACATGGAAGGACAGTGCGGCGGGGACGGCGGTTCCGGCATCTTCCTCGAACAACTCTTCCTTGGCTTTCGCGGCGAGTTGTTGCTCTGCCGAAACCTGATCTCTGATCGCAGCTTGGAGGCGTTTGTTGGATGTCTGTATCGCGCCTTTGTTGATGTCGCAGGCAATCCAACGACGCCCCAGTTTTTGCGCCACAACAGCAGTTGTGCCAGAACCGATGAAACAATCGAGGATAAGGTCGTTTGGATTGGAAGATGCGCTCACGATCCGGGCAAGCAGCTCTTCTGGTTTTTGAGTCGGGTAATCAGCTCGTTCCCCCGATGTGTTTGCCAAACGTCCAATATCATTCCAGATGCTACCAAGAGTCTTTCCTTTCTCGGGATCGTAAAAAACCTTGAGGCCGTCCAAGCGCGGCGTTCCATCCTGCTTTTTCAGAATCAATCCTTCGCCCCAGAGACGTTCGAGTTCTTCCAAAGAAAATCCCCAACACCGGTCTGGCGGCGGCATTGTTCCGCGCCATTCAAATTGTCGGGTAGCGCTTTTGGAAGAATAGGTGAGATCCTGGCCTGTGTAGAGCTGCCCATCGGTATCCTTTTTGTATCGGTTCAACTGGGCATCACTGATTGGGATAGTTTGTTTATTGAAATTCCCCAAATCCCCCTTCGAATAGAACATGATTATGTCGTGAGAACGCGCATAGGTGCTGCTCGGCATGTTGTGGGCGTTCGTTCGTTCCCAGATGATTTCATTTTGAAAATTGTCCGAACCGAATACTTCGTCGAGCATGACCCTCAAATATGAACTCCGCCGTGGATCGCAGTGGAGATAGAACGATCCCTCATTGCTTAGAAGCTCTTTCAAGAGAATCAATCTCTCATACATGAACTGGAGGTAATTGTCGTTCGCCCAGATATCGGTGTACTGGACTTGCTCTCCAAGCGAGTAGGTTTCACCCTCGATTTTCGCGAGTGCGCTCGCGCCCCGTAATTTAACCTTCCGGACATAGTCGGCAGCGGAATCGAAGGGCGGATCGATGTAAATGAGATCGACTTTCCCGCGATAGCCGTTGGCGAGGAGATGGGCGAGGACTTCCTTGTTGTCGCCATAATAGAGGTTGCCGCTGGCGGCTTGGGCTTTCGCGGTATCCAGCTCACCTGCAGGGTCGAAAGTTTCCACAAGCTGGGCGGGGAAGGCGGTGACGCGGTTGAGAGGCTTCTTGCCGACCCATTGTAGCATAGGCCGTCCCTTGGCCGCGTCGATCTTCACTTCGGTAGGCTTGGGAGCGGTTACCGGAGCGGCGGCTTCTGCGGTTTTTTTCGCAACCTTCTTCACGGCTTTTTTGACGGTCTTTTTGGTGGGCATGGGGAAGTTTTAAGATGGAAGCCAGAGCTTAGAGAATTGGGTGGCATCCCGCTCGCTCCAGCGATAGACGGCGGAGCTGTAGCCCTGGAGGATAGAGATGGTTTGCTCGCTGACGCGCCGCTGCTCATCCTCATCGTTGTTCTCAAGAGGATCCGGAGCGCGGAGGTCGTTGAGAATCACGATGCGCTCGGCCTCGGGCCGCGCTTCGCGGAGTTCCAGCCAAGAGAAGGAGATGATCTTCGCGGTCTGGGGCGAGGGAGAGCCGATCAGTTTTACAAGACGTTCTTTTCGTCCGGGGAGAGGGATGACGAAATCCAGCTGGTGCTCCACGGTGCGCCCGACGATGTTGACGTTGGGCGTGTAGAGGACGTTTTTCTGGTCGAGGAACTCGGCAACGAGCTCGAAGAAATCAACGAAACGGTGGGAGATGGAACTCATCCAGAGATCGTTGAGCCTTAGGATGGAAGTGATGAGGAAATGGATGCGCTGGGAGAGATTGGCATGTGTGGCGGTGATTTCGAGCCGCCCGTTTTCCAGACGAACGCCGCAACCGGACAAGGCGCGCAGGATGAGATTCTGGCGGCGCTCGGAATCCTCGATCCTAACGCCCATGTCGCTCAGGTTGTCCAGCGTGTTGCCATTGTCATGCAGGAGAAACTCGCCGCCACGGGGTTCGAGAAACACCTGGATGCCGTCGTTGAACGGATCAAGGAAAGGGGTGCTGAGGATCTGGGTGCCAGCCTGCTCCCGGGAGCTGATGCGCTCCCGTAACCAAGCGGAATATTCTCGGGCGAGATCAGGTGTGGCGAGTTTGACCATGGTTTTAGAGAAGATCGAGTTGATGGCCTGCGGGGAAGCGCGTGCGAATTACGGCAAGGAAGCGTTCGAAAGTTTCCAAGGGCTTGTCCACATCATACCAGTCCACCGGCTCGGCGAAAGCTAGTTCGTAACCCTCACGGAAAATATGGAGGTGAGGCTGGTTGCGCAGCTCGGTGCCGTCGGGATTTGTATGGTAAGGTGCGGCATCGAGACGCACGAGGGGAATGTTGCGGTCTTTCGTGCGGAAGTGCAGACGGATCTCAAAAGGGCCGCGTTTCATGTTGAGGATGAACTGAAGCTTGGCATCACCCACGGCAACGATCAGTTCCTCCTGACGCAAATTTTTCTGCCATGCGAGCACTTCGGTTCGCGCGGCCTCTTTGAGTGAAGCGATCAACTGGTCCGCCTGGGATTGGGTGAGCATGGGGAGGTTTTAGTAAATGAATTTCTGGGACTTGTCGGTCGCGTCTGTGCGGAGGTTTTCGCCGGCGAAGACGAGTTCGTACTTCAGGCGATCCGGGTTGAGGCCGGAGAAGCGTTTCAGGGCGATGGCTTTGGTGCCTTCGTGGGTGATGGGAGCTTGCTTGGAAGCATCGCGTTTCAGGTCTTCGAGGATGCCCGCTTCGTGCTGCTCGCTCTTCACCTCGATGATGAGGCAGCGGCCGTCTTTTTTCCGCAAGATGAAGTCCGGGGTGTAGGAGCGCCATTTCCCATCCGCGTCTTTGTATTCGATGGAGAAGTCGGTCTTGGACGGGCTGGTGAGCGCCCCGGTGAAGTAGAGATCCTCGACTTCCTCCGGCTTGATATTGAGCTGGTGCAGGAGGGTGGTGAAGAAATCGGCCTCGGGCTGGGAATCGAAGTTGTAGGGATCGTAGTGGAAGCCGAAGTCGTGTGGATTTTCCCCGGTGAATTTCTCCCATGAGAGAAGCAGGTGCTCTCTGGTGACGGGATAACTGATCTGGGCGGTGTAGGTCTCGGTGCCATCCTCGCCGATCTCGCGAGTGAAGCCCTCGGGTTTTACAAGGGCAAGTGCGACCTCGATCTGCTCCTCGATGATGTCGTAGGCGCTGGTCGCGGCCTCCACCTGAGCGGCGAGGGCGGAAAGGTGATTTTCCGGCAAGGCGCCATCCGGATAGAGGGCACTGAGCTGGGATTTGATCTCCCAGAAATCGGCGCGATAGACGGCGGCGAGCTTGGTGGATGCTGTGTAGAGATCGATGGTTTCCGCCTCGGTGGTGATTTCCTCGGTGGCTGAAGTGGCGGTGAGGATGCCGCCGCGCCCGGAGGCGGATGTCAGATCGAAGGACTGGCGGGTGAGGATGCCGTCACCGGTGATGTCCGGGACGCTGAGAGCCAGAGGGGCGGGAGCTTGCTCGCTGCGCTGCACGCGGCGGATAGTCTGCTTCACGAGGAGCGGCGGGATATTCACCTTCCGCAGGCGGATGGTGGTGGTGCGGCTGTTATTGTCCGTGGTATTCAGCGTGGTGAGGGATTCGCCGTAGGTTTCCTTGAGTTCCTTGTCGAGCGTGCGGTAGTTGTCTGCGGTGAGGTAGATGCTGGCGGAGTGGGTGTTTCCCGGAACCTCCCGGAGACAGCGGCAGGCTGCCTGGAGCACGAAGTTGTTGCTGGTCTTTAGCTGTCGGGCAAGGGCGGTGGCAAAGAGACTTGGGCAGTCCCAGCCCTCGGTGCCGATGTTCACCATTAGGATGATGCGGTGGGGAGAGTCGGGATCGTTCAAGCGCTCGAAGGCTGCTTTTTCGGCAGCAGTGGATTCGTTGGTCCTGGCTAGCACGCAATCGGACTGATAGCCAAGAGCGATGAGCTTCGCCTCGATGAGTGGGCGGGCTTCCTTGAGATCGGCGACCTGCGGAAAGTAAAGTGCGAGCTTCGCGGGATGGCCTGCGGGGAGGGTGACGGTGCCGTATTTCCCGATGAAGTCATCCAGCACGGAGCCAAGGAAATCATCTACGCTCTGCTTGTCGAAGGTGTAGGAATGGATGTTTCCGGCGACGGACTTGAGGATGCCGTCATTGATCCCGGCGGAGAGGCCATACCAGAAAACGACATCAAGCAGGGGCTGGCGCTTGAGATACGGGGTGCCGGTTGTGTTGACGACGGCGATGAGGTCGGTTTCCCGGTGGAGGTAGTTGATCGTTTCCCGCACGCGCTTGAGGCTTTTCTCCATGCCAGCGCCGTAGGTGTGGTGCGCTTCATCCGAAAAGATGGCGAGATCCGGCAGGCTGGCGATGGCTTGGAGTCGGCGGTTGGCGAGATCGCTACGGGCTTCGTCGGCCTTGGATGCGAAAATCCCCGGTATGTCACCTTTCCGAATGGTTTCCTTGGTTATGCGGATTTTCTCCGTGTTGGTGACAATGATGTTGAAGGAGTCGCCCCGGATTACGTCGATATCGGGATTTCCATCGCGCGTGAAGATGAGTTTTACCGTGGCGGCGAAGCTCTTGAAGTGGCGGGGAGGAAGAATGCGGTCAAACGGCATCGAGGCGATCTGCCGCAATGAGCGCATGATCGTGAGGCCGGGGGCGAAAACCAGGGCGTTTTGAATGAACTTCCCCTCGGGATACTCCATGGCCATCGCGAACTCGGTGGCGATGATAGACCCGATGAGCGCCGTTTTTCCGGCTCCCATGGTAAGGGCGAGGATGTAGCTGGGGTAGTCGAGCGCCACGGTTTCGCGGAGGCTGTTGAGTTTGTGGGTTTTGACGAATGCGTCGTCTTCGCGGACTTTGGCAAGAAGGCCGTCGATACCGATATTTTCGATGATGTCGCGGATGGAATCGGAAGTGAGACCAAGGGCTTTGCGAAGCTCTGACGGCTGCGGATAAACCGACTTGTAGAGATCCAGCATCGTCGGTGTCTTTTTGACGAGGCGGAGATACCAGTAGGTTGTGAGGGCATCGATCTGGGCGGCACGAAGATACCGACTTTCAATAGGCCCACTGGGTTCGGAGTGCATGGTTTGATGCTCCAGAATCTCGGAGATATCAGGAAACTCTTCGCACGGGTAATCGGCCTTTTTCCAAGCGGCAACTTCGTCGGCGATGATGGCGTGGAGGTGGGGCACTCCAGACGCTAGGATGTTGGCGAATTTCCCTCAAGCTTTTCGTTGGGGGCCTACTTGGTCACGTTGGTATCTTGTTGAGTGACGGATTTAGAGTCCATCCGCCCGTTCGGCGATCAGGGCGATGAGCGTTTCCATTTCCGGGCTGGGATGAATTTCTTTCGGGCGGACGAGTAGGAGTTCCGAATGGATTTTCGGGGAGGACAGCCGGACTAGGGCGCAGCCTGTGTGTGGTAATTTCGAAGCGTGTGCGGGCATCAGGCCGACACCTCCGCCTGTTCCGATTTCGGCCAGCATCATCGGCAGAGAATCCATTTCTGCGACAATTCGTGGGCTGAAGCCTGCTGCTGTGCAGGTTTCGATCAGGAACTCGCGGCGCTTTGGGAACGCCTCATTGGAAAGTGACACCCATTGATCGTTTGCCAGCTCTTTCAATTTGACCGTTTTTCTTCCCGCGAGATGATGAGTCTCTGGGAGCGCGGCGATGAATTCGTGTTTGGATATTTTTCTGACTTCGAACGTTTCGCGTTCGGCGTCTTCCAAGTTCGCGAGTATGCCGAGGTCGAGTTCGTGCAGCCGCAGTCGGTCGAGTTGGGCGCGGGGTGGGAGATCGAAGAGGCTGATTTTGGAGTTCGCGTGGCGCTGCTGGAATTCCCTCACGACTGGAGCGACCAGATCGTCAAGGAAAGGCGAAAGGAAACCCAGTCGCAGCGTGCGCCGCACTCCGCTGAATTTTTCCTGTGTCTGCTGGACGGCCATTTCGGAATCACAGAGGAGTTGGCGGGCTTTGATCAAAAAAAACTTTCCCGCTTCAGTCAGGTGTATGCGTTGTTTGATCCTGTCGAACAGTTGCAGGCTCATTTCTTCTTCCAGCAGTTTGATCTGCCTGCTGAGGGCCGGCTGCGAGACGTGGCTCCTTTCCGCTGCGCGAGACATGCTCAGCTCCTCGGCAGCTGCTACAAAATACCTGAGCTGATGAAACTCCATGGCTGAAATTGAACGCAGCGCATGTCTTGCGCAAGTTCATAACCCAATCGCATGAACTTGGTAAGAAGGTGGTATTATGCGACTTCAACGCTCCGTGCCATGATTTTGTCGTTATGAAAACGAACACCTCGAAATTCACGATCCGCAGATCCGCCGAGCGCGGCCATGCGAACCACGGTTGGCTGGACACATACCACAGCTTCAGCTTCGCCGATTACTATGATCCTGCTCACATGGGCTTTCGCAGTCTGCGGGTGATCAATCAGGACCAGGTCGCGCCGGGTGCCGGGTTTCCGACGCATCCGCATCGTGACATGGAAATTTTCAGCTATGTGGTTTCAGGTGCGATCGCGCACAAGGACAGCATGGGCAACGGCCGTGAGCTAAAGCCAGGCCAGATCCAACTGATGAGTGCCGGCTCCGGAGTGACACATTCGGAGTTCAACCCCTCGAAGACCGACCCGTTGCATTTGCTCCAGATTTGGATTCTCCCGGAATTCACCGGACTCAAGCCGTCTTACACGGAATGGCATCCCAAGCCCGGTTCGGATGATGAATCCAAAGTGCTGGTGATCTCGCCGGATGGACGCGAGGAATCCGCGACCATTCATCAGGACGCTCTCGTTTACATGGTCCGACTGAAAGCAGGGGAAACCGTCAGCCACGATCTCACGGAGGGCCGAGGGCTCTGGTTGCAAGTTATCAAAGGCAGTCTGACTGCCGGAGGAAGCCGCCTTGAGGCTGGCGACGCGCTAAGCACGGAAACTGCCGGAAGTTCCAATTTCACCGCTTCAGAAGACAGCGAAGCCCTACTTTTCGATCTCGCATAAAACACAAACATAACCAACATATAGACATCATGAAACACGCACCAAACATCGCCGCTGGCCTACTCGGCCTATTATTCCTGGTCTTCGGACTGAACTTCTTCCTCAAATTCATCCCCATGCCACCCGGTCCACCAGAGGGATCTCCACCAGCCCTGTTCATGGCGGCTCTCTATCCCACCGGATATCTGGCATTTGTGAAATGCTTGGAAATACTCGGAGGCATTCTTGTCGCGATTCCTAAAACACGGAATATCGGCCTAATCGTGCTTGGTCCGGTCGTTGTCAATATACTCGCGTTCCACGTATTTCTTACGAATGGAGCGGGTCTTGCTGATCCCGTGGTAATTCTCATTACCTTGCTTTCTCTCTATCTAGTTTGGACAGGACGGAAGTCTTTTGCCGGTCTTCTGAACTGATTGAATCTAGAATCCGCAGTTAGGTATCAATTTTTACCGCAGAGGCGCAGAGGAACGCAAAGCAGAGTGAGCGATAGCGAACCTTCCCAGCCAGCAAAGCCAAACCGCTTGGACGGAATGAAATGGAGTCAAAGCCTTGCTTGTGGGGAGATATGAAATTTGGTTCACCCAATGGGGGAAATGGAATCACCGTGAAAAATCCCCTGCAATGTTCCGAAACATAAACTCTTCTCAGCGTTCCCTCTGCGGCCTCTGCGCCTCTGCGGTGAAAATCTTTGTTTCAACTGCGGATTTAAATGGTTGAATCTAGGGAATTTGCCTGCGCTCCCGTTTCTCCGGGTTCGCAAATCCCCGGCGCCCGGAGGTCACCGCTACTTTTTACTCCGCGTCGGCGATGGCTTGCAGCTCTTCCCAGCGGGAGTATAGGGCGGTGACGGCGGCGCGGGCGGCTTCGAGCTTTTCCAGTTCAGCGGGGATTTTCTCGTAGTGGTTGAGTTGGAAATCCGCGTCGTTCATGCGTGTCTCGATGGTGGTGACTTCGTCCTCGGCAGCGAAGATGCGGTCTTCGATGGAGTCGAGTTCGGCGCGTTCTTTCTGGGAGAGCTTGCGGTTTTTTTCCGAAGGCTTGGAAGTGGTCTTTGAGGTGTTGAGGGCTTTGTAGGCTTTTGCCTGATCTTTGATTGCGGCTTCGCGGTGCTGGCGTTTTTCCAGGTAGTAGGAATAGTTTCCGGGGGTGATGTGGACGCCGCCGTCTTCGAAGGCGATGATCTGGTCGCAGATGCGGTCGAGGAAATAGCGGTCGTGGGATACGCAGAGGATGGAGCCGCCGAAAGCGGAGAGAGCTTCCTCAAGCATGCGAAGGGAGGGGAGGTCGAGGTCGTTGGTCGGCTCGTCGAGCACGATGAGGTTGCCGCCGGTCTTTAGGACTTTTGCCAGCATGAGGCGGGCGCGTTCACCGCCGGAGAGAAGGTCGACGCGTTCGTTGATGCGTTCGTTGTTGAAAAGGAAACGGCGGAGGTAGGCGCGGGCGCCGAGGGTTTCGTTGCCGAACTGGACTTTTTCGTTGCCGTCGGAAATTTCATCGAGCAACGAGCCGGTGCCGTCGAGCTGCATGCGGGTCTGGTCGATGTAGTTGATTTTGACGCGCTTTCCGAGGACTGCGGTGCCTTCGGTGGGTTGGAGTTGGTCGAGGCAGAGCTTGAGGAGTGTGGTTTTTCCGACCCCGTTTTTCCCGACGATTCCGGTGCAGGTGCCAGGGCGGATGGAGAGATCGAGGTGACGGAAGAGCCACCGGGGGAGGTTTTCGGAGCCGACGTTGACTCCGGCTTGTTCGAGTTCGATGACGATGTTTCCAAGGTCGGCGGCGGGCGGGAGGAGGAGATCCATTTCGCGCTCCTCAGGCGGGGCTTCCTGGCCTTCGACTTCGTAGAAGGCGTCAAGGCGGGAGCGCTGTTTCGTGCCGCGGGCTTTGACTCCGGAGCGCACCCATTCGAGCTCTGATTTCAGGAACTTCTGGCGTTTTTGTTCGTTGTTGCTGGCGATTTGTTGGCGGATGGCCTTGGACTCCAGGAATGCAGTGTAGTTGCCTTCGTGGGAGTAGGCTTTGCCTCCATCGATCTCGATGATGCGGGTGGCGATGACATCGAGGAAATAGCGATCGTGGGTGACGAAGATGACGGCACCGGCGAAGTTTTTCAGGACGTCCTCCAACCAGCGGATCGATTCGGCGTCGAGGTGGTTGGTCGGCTCGTCGAGTAGGAGGAGATCCGGCTGGCAGGCGAGGGCACGGCAGAGTGCGACGCGGCGTTTCTCTCCTCCGGAGAGCGAGCCGGTGGGTGCTTCGAGCGGAGGGGTGCCGAGGGCGTTTGAGAGGGAAAGGATGCGGGAGTCGAGGTTCCAGCCATCGGTGTGGTCGATGAATTCCAGGAAGTCGTGGAGTTCGGTTTCGGTGCCGTCGCCGTTTTCGTAACGGGTGATGGCCTCGACGATGTCGGCGGCTCCGGCAGCGATGTTTTCGTGAACGGAGAGTTCGGGATCGAGTTCGAACTCCTGTGGGAGGTAGCCGGTGCGGATGTCGCGGCGGAGGGAGATATCACCGGAGTCGGGCTGGGACTCGCCGGTGAGGATTTTCAGGAGGGAGGTTTTGCCACAGCCGTTGCGGCCGACGAGGCCGACCTTTTCACCGGCGGCGACGGCGAGGGTGACGCCGTCGAGAAGGTTCTGGTAGGAGTAGGCGAGGCGGATTTCGTTGGCGGAGAGGAGGGTGGACACGGTGTTAACTTTCAAGTTTCAACTCCCAACCTTCAAGGGGGAGAAAGAATTCGTAACTGCCAATGGACTTGGATGCGCGCGAATGGAAGGGGAAACAGGGAGAAAGTAAATGGCGAAGGCGGATGGAAATGCTGGAGAGTTTTGTGAAACGTCTTATTCTTGAGGAAATGGAAACGGTCGATTGCCAAGGATTTCAGCTCAGCCGCTATGCCGCAGAGCTGGCGGAGCGGGAGGGTATTGATGTTGGTTTGATCAAAAGGCAGTTGGATCTTAGTCCCAGGGAACGGATCAAGCAGTGCCAACAGGCGACAAATTTCGTCATGAAGCTACGGGAGGCCGGCAAGCGGTTGAGAAATGAGCCGTGATTTTTCGGATATTTTAAAGAGCTTCAACGATCACGAAGTCAAATACGTGCTTGTCGGAGGAATGGCAGCCAATCTTCATGGCAGCCCGATCACGACGATTGATTGCGATGTAGTGGTGGATTTGGATCCGGAAAATTTACAAAAGCTCGCTCAAGCCGTCACTTCGTTCTCGCCTACTTTCAGGCACAAAATTCCACCCCAAGTGTTTGACGAGAAAAGAGCGATGGAAGGCGGCTGGAAAAACATCTACCTCGATACCGAAGTGGGAGTGTTGGATTGTCTAGGCGATATCAAAGGTTTGGGTGATTTCACCGAGTGTGCCGCGAGAAGTATTGATGCCGATTTCGGCGATTTTACGCTCCGTGTTCTGAGTCGGGAGGCCCTTATCGAAGCGAAGAAAGCGATGGGACGCCCTAAAGATCTAATGACGGTGACTCAGTTGGAGATTGGTGGGGAACTTGAGGGAATGTGATAGCCTATCCCTTTTCTTCCGGAGCCTCAAAACGATATCGTCTCAGCCCCCCCTGGCTGCCGTCTTGCAGTCGTAGTCATGTCGTATACGATCACTTTATGCCTCGAATCACTGTAAACTGCTTCCTTTCGCTGACTTGCCTTGCAGGCATGGCTCCGGCTTCCGAGCACCCGAACATCCTCCTCATCCTCGCCGATGACCTGGGCTACGGCGATGTCGGTTGTTATAACCCGGAATCGAAAGTCGCCACTCCCAACCTCGACCGGATCGCAGAGGAGGGAATTATGTTCACGGACGCGCACAGCCCATCGACCGTCTGCACACCTTCACGCTACAGCATCCTGACCGGCCGCATGGCTTTCCGGATTCCCTTCCGTGGTGTTTTCACCGGAGCCGGCGGCCCCTGTCTTATCAATGAAGACCGGCTTACCCTTCCTGAAATTCTTGGGAAAAAAGGCTACCGCACCGCCCTCTTCGGGAAGTGGCACATCGGCCTGACATTTTACGACAAGGACGGCCAACCCATGCACGAAGACGGTCTGCAGCCGGTGAAACGCATCGACTACTCACGCCGGATCACCGACGGCCCGCTTGATCGGGGCTTTGATGAATTTTTCGGCACCGCCTCCTGCCCGACCACCGACTGGCTCTACGCCTTCATCGATGGCGACCGTATCCCCGTCCCTCCCGCGAAGCTCCTGGACCGCTCCACGCTCCCGGATCACGAATGGTCCTTCGACTGCCGGGAAGGCCTGATTGCCCCGGACTTCGATCTCGAAGAGGTCGACGAGGTGTTTCTCGAAAAGAGCGTCGCCTTCCTCGAGAAACACCATGCCGAATCCCCGGAGAAACCATTTTTCCTGATGCATTCCACCCAGGCGGTTCATCTGCCTTCGTTCCCCGCCGCGAAATACAAGGGCACGACCGAAGCCGGGCCGCACGGGGATTTCATCTCGCAGTTCGATGCGAATGTCGGAACGCTCCTCGAAACCCTCGACCGCCTCGGAATGGCGGAAAATACGCTTGTCATCGTTACCAGTGACAACGGTCCGGAAGTCGGCACCGTGGTGAACATGCGAGAGAAGCATGATCACGACGGCGCCCGCCCGTGGCGTGGCCTTAAACGCGACAACTGGGAGGGAGGCCACCGCGTTCCCTTTCTTGTCCGTTGGCCGGGAAACGCCCCTGCCGGGGAAACCTGCAAGCAGACCATCTGCCTCACCGACCTCTTCGCTACCGGCGCTGAAATCACCGGCCAGGGCATTCCGGCAAACGCCGGCGAAGACAGCGCCAGCATCCTTTCCCTGCTGAAAGGGGGCAAGAAACCCGTCCGTGAATTCACCCTGCACCAAACACCGTCCCTAGATCTCGCCATCCGCCAGGGCGAGTGGAAATACCTCGATCACAAAGGCTCCGGAGGCAACAGCTACTCAAAAAAGGGAATCGAACACCTTGCGATTCCCGACAACGCCCCCGACACCCCCGGCCAGCTTTACAACCTGACCGAAGACCCAGGCGAAACCATCAATCTGGTAGGGAAGAATCCGCAAAAAGCCGCAGAGATGAAAAAGCTGCTGACCCAGGCGAAGGAGTCAGGCCGAAGCGTTCCGATGGCATCCGAATAGTTGGGGTTTAAGCTGGCGACAGCTTAGGGACTCGGCCAAAAATAAACCGTCGAACTGGCGTGCGGAGCACCCTGGACTGCTACAGCCTGCTGTAGCTTTTGGGCAATGCAGCCCTGCTGCGAGCCCGGCGGCATTGGCACGGAAAAGCCCGATGAAACCTTGGCTTGCCCCGCTCGCAGCAGGCTGCATGGCGGAAAGCGGCAGCAGGCTTCCGCAGTCCAGGGACTTCGTCGGCAATCTCGACCAAATACGCGTTTATTTTTGGCCGAGTCCCTTTGCCGATTCCTGGGATAGTTTCCGAGGGAACATTTCGTGAAGGTCTTGGACGATGAGCCTTGGGCTCATTGAGGCTTTCGGAGAATTCCTTGCGGCAAACCGACCGTGTCGTATGGTGATTCCGTGGAAATTTTACAAATCATCCTTCAATTGATCGCGGGGCTGGGGATTTTAAATGTCTGGCTGCTTCGCCGGGACAAGTCTTCCCCTTACCGTGCTGGCGGGGCGTCGGATATGAAGGAGGAATTCGCGACCTACGGACTTCCGGAGTGGTCTGTTGCGGTTGTGGGGACATTAAAGATTTTGAGCGCCTTGGGTTTGCTGGTCGGGATTTTCCTGCCGATCCTCGTGCTGCCGTCCGCAGCTTTGCTCGGAGTGCTCATGCTGGGTGCCCTGGCGATGCATTTGAAAGTGAAGGACAAGCCACAGCGCTCCCTTCCTGCGCTCACGCTTCTGGCGGTGTGTGTGGCGATCCTGATCTTGTGACGAGCCCGATGATCAATCCGCCATCAGGCGAATGAAAATCCAACCGTTGAGTAGCATGTAGGCGAACGCGGGCACTGTTTGCAGGACGGAATCCCGGATTTTCACCCGCACGGCGACGCCGAGCAACATCATCACGGCCAATCCGCCGGAAGCCACCATTCCCGCCCAGGGAATCCAGATACCGGCTGTCAGACCGGCAGCGCCAAGCAACTGGAAGGTTCCCGCAGTCGTCCGCCATTTACTCAGGCCATAGCGGGAAAACTCCGAAAGAAGTTCCTTGGATATGATGCAGGCGAGGCCGAAAAAAACGAAGGACGCGGCCGATACCGCCATGAGGACTATGGTCACGCGAGGAGCCTAGTCTGAAAACCGGAAAACGCCATGACCGGGTCGAATTTTGTGCCATTCGGGACTAAGCCCAAAGGACTCCAAAACGGAGAGCGCTTTGGCCACCGGTTTCCAATAAGCCCCTTTTTCCGGTCTCCCGGATCTCCCCGAAAAGCTGTTTCACTCACACAAAATCTCCGTCAGTTTCTGGTAGAGGCTTATAGAGATGTGCATTCCGTGATCTGAAATCGCCCTGTCGATGAGTGTTTTGACGGAGGCTTTGGTCATGAGTCCGTTTCTGGCGGCTTGGATGAGGAGGCCGAGGAAGCCTACGACTTTCAGGTCTTCTTCAGTGGCGATTCTGCGGAGCAGGCGCTCGTCGACGAGGAGCCAGGCGGCTTTGTTTGCGACGGCGTAGGTCAGGGTGAGGCAGTCGGATCGGCTCAGGGTTTGCGATTCGTAGGCGCAATGGCTGGCATCGACGATCTCCACCGCTTTGAAGAAATCCTGAAGTCTTCGCTTTTCCGATGCATCGCAGGAAGGGGAAAGAACTTCGTTGGCGACGCATTGGAGTATGATGATGTTCTCTCCCAGCAGTGCGGGAATGAGGTGCAGGCAGTCTAGCTTTGCGAGGAAGATTAGAGGGCTGGCATCACAGACGATGACCACATTTTTTTCTCCGCTCATGGCAGGCTGAGAGTCTTCAGATCGGCGTCCAGTTCGTCCACATCGTAGTGGAGATTCAGCTTTTCCCGGTCGGCTAGGGCTAAGAAGTCCCATAGACTGATCCCGGCCAACTCCGCTGCGCGGGAGAGAGTGATTTCCTCTCTGCGAAATGCTGTGCAGGCGCGTTCCATGCGGATTTCACGCATACCTCTTCGAAGCACCGTTTTTATCAATGTGGATCGGTCGCAGCCTTCGTAATGAGCCATTGCGGCTAGAAGATCGGCTTCGTCCGCTTCCAGACGGGCGGATACGGTTACTGTTTTCATGTTTACAATATAAAGGAATGTAAACAGATGATCAAGTGGGAATTTTTGCTCCTGTAGGCTGGGTGTCGGAGGAAACGGCTCCGTTCTGCTGCCTGAGGAGTGCTTGGGAAGGTGGCTGGGGTTGCTGGGCAGAAGGATTCAGCCCGTCCTTGAGATCAAAGCTTCTGGAACGCGTCCATGCCGCCGGTGACGTTGACGACGTTTTCGAAACCGATGGAGGAGAGGTATTCGCAGGCTTTTGCGGAGCGCATGCCGGCCTTGCAGTGGATGATGATCTGGGTGTCCTTGGGGAGGTTCGGGGCGTAGGTGGGGATGGTCTGGAGGGGGACGAGCTTGGCCTGCGGAATGTTGATCACGTTGTGTTCGTCTTTTTCGCGGACGTCGAGGAGGACGGCGTTCAGGTCGCCGGAGTCGAGGCGGGTTTTGAGTTCGGCGGCGGAGATGGTTTGCATGTTGGGGTCGTGGATTTGGCAGGAAGGATCTGCTGTGGTTTCGGGGTTGGTGACGGAGGTGATGGTGGGGTTTTCGCCGCAGAGGCGGCAAGCTGGATCGTGGGGGAGTTTCAGGGAACGGAAGGAGGTTTGCAGGGCGTCGTAGATTAGGATTTTCCCGAGGGGCGGCTCGCCGGTTTCCAGGATAAGTTTGATCGCTTCCATGGCTTGGAGGGAGCCGATGATTCCGGGCAGGACGCCGAGGACTCCTGCTTCGGCGCAATTAGGAACGGCGCCGGGGGCTGGAATTTCCGGGATCAGGCAGCGGTAGCAGGGACTGCCGAGGTGGGAAGCAAAGACGGTCATCTGGCCGTCGAAGCGGTGGATGGCTCCGTAGATGAGGGGTTTTTTAAGGAAAAAGGCGGTGTCGTTGGCTAGGAAGCGGGTTGGGAAATTGTCGGAGCCGTCGAGGATGATGTCGTAGTTTTCCGCGATGGAGATGGCGTTTTGCGGAGTGAAGCGGACGGGGTGGAGATCGAGGGTGATGTGAGGGTTGGTTTCGCGGAGGCGGGCGTCGGCGGATTCGAGTTTGGATTTTCCGATGGTGGAGTCTGAATGGAGGATTTGGCGCTGGAGGTTGGAGAGTTCGACCGTGTCGGGGTCGATGATTCCGAGTCGGCCTACTCCTGCGGCGGCGAGATATAGCGCGGCAGGGGAGCCGAGGCCGCCGGTGCCGATGAGGAGGACGGAGGCGTTTTTCAGGTGCAGTTGCCCGGCCTCGCCGATCTCAGGGATGATGAGATGGCGGGAGTAGCGGGCTTTTTCCTCGGGAGTGAGCACTGCCTTCTTTAACCTTCAACTTTCAAAATTCAAATCTCAATGAAGAGGAAGACTTGGGTTGCGGGGGGCTGATTGTGGGGGTAGGAAAGATGTATGGCTGAAGTATTATCCACATTTGAGTTGAGTTCTGGAGACGTGGCACCCGGCTTTGAGTTGCCGGACGCGTGGGAGAAGACGTATTCGCTGCGCGATGTCGCGGGGGAAAAGGGGACTGTGATCGTGTTCGCGTGCAATCATTGCCCGTTTGTGATTCATCTGGCGAAGGAGTTGGGTGAGTTCGCGAAGGAGGTGGTGGAAAAAGGAGTGAAGACCGTGGTGATCAATTCGAACGATTTGGAGAATTATCCGCAGGACGGGCCGGAGCCGATGAAAGAATTCGCCAGGGAAAGCGGTTGGGATTTTCCTTACTTGATTGATCGGACCCAGGATGTCGCGAAATCATACGGAGCTGCCTGCACGCCGGATTTTTTCCTGGCCGATGGGAAAGGGAAGATTGTTTATGCGGGGCAGTTTGATGAAACGCGGCCTCGCTCGGGCGAAAAACCGACAGGTAAGGATCTGCGTGGGGCGGTGGAGAAGATGTTGGCGGACGAGGCTCCTGTGAAGGGGGTTCCGAGCAGTGGCTGCAATATCAAGTGGAAGCCGGGCAACGAGCCGAGATAGTTCTGAAATCTTGAAACAAAAAAGGCGTCCCGGATGGAACGCCTTTTTCAGGGTAAATCGCTGATCGCCTCAATCGCGTCTGCCTAGCAGCATTGAAACGTAGTAGAGTAGCATGGCGAGGGAGCCGAGGGCTGCTACGACGTATGTCATGGCTGCCCAAAAGAGGGCGTTCTTGGCTTTGTCATGTTCCATGGATGACGAGACGCCGGAGTTTTCAAGCCAGACGAGGGCGCGTTTGGACGCATCGAATTCGACCGGCAGGGTGACGAATGAAAACAAGGTTGTGATACCGAATAGACCAACCCAGACGTAGAGCAGACTTGGATTGTTGAACAATCCGGCGAAGATGAATCCGGCGAACATGATGTAGTTGAGAGTTGTGCTGGCGAACTGGACGGCGGGGACCATTTTTGAGCGCAGGGTGAGCCAGGCGTAGGCTTTCTGGTGCTGGACGGCGTGGCCGCATTCGTGGGCTGCGACGGCTGCTGCGGCGATGCTGTTCATTCCGTAGACCGCTTCACTGAGGTTGACCGTCTTTGTTCTCGGATCGTAGTGGTCGGTGAGTTTCCCGGGAGTGCTGACGACGCGGACGTCATCGATGCCGTTTTCGCGAAGCATCGTCTGGGCGATCTGTGCGCCGGTATAGCTGATGGGAATCTGCGAATATTCGTTGAAACGCTTTTTCATCGTGTGGCTGACCAGCCAACTGATGAGCGCAGTTGCGACGAAGATGGTCACAAAGATTGGAGAAAACCCGAGGAAAAACCCAAGTTGGGGGGTGGTGATGAGGTCGTGAATCATGATGGTGAAATTAGCTGGAGTTCTACGGTTCGCAATAAGAAGCGGTAAAATAACGACAAATTTTTCATATTTCTTTCAGAGTCTCCCGGATTGTGCGCCATTTCCGATTATTTGCGCTCATCATATCTTGTTTTTGATCAGGCGAAACCGGTCGTGGTAGCTTCCAGAGTTGAATTTCTTGCAACACGAGTAGCAGGCGACAGCTTTTTTGAAGGGCCTGACGCGTTTGATCACGGCTAGACAAGACGGGCAGGCATACGCGTGATTGCGTTTCATTTTCCGGCCTTTCAGGGGCAGGTGATGATAGACGCTTTCTCCAGCGATACCGAGGTCTTTGCAGGCGGTCTGCCACTCGATACCATGGGGGTCGATTTTTCTGCGACCGCAGCGTTCGTAGGCGATGAGGTGGGCGAATTCGTGTTTCAAGGTCCGCCAGACCTCGTCATCTGAGAACTCCTTTAGCTTTGGATTGATTTCGATCTGGCGCGCGGGCCACCAGGCGCGTCCGGCGGTGGTTCGCATCCGCGGATTCCAACTGACGCGTATTTTCCGGGCGAGCTCGGGGAGTTCGAAAACGACTGCCTGGTCCCGGCACCATGCGGTCATGCCCGAATCGGAATGGTCGGATGATTTGGGTGGGCCGGGTTTTCTCGTGAAGGAAAAATTGGAACTCTGAATCCAAGATTTGAAGCTGAATTCCAGTTGTGCCAAACGTTTAGACATCCGGTCTGAAAGATAGAGTTCGCCGTTGGTGCTTTGCAAGCTTGTGCGCGTATTTTTCGTGGTGCTTTGGTGTTTGGGTCTGCGCAGCATTGAACGTGGGGCATTGCTTTGGTTTGCAAGCGTCCTGCAAAGGGATAAGGTAGGCACGAAATGAAGATCCTACGTGGAATAGTGGCTGTCTTGGGAGTGAGCATGATCGGTTCCTTTGGTCAGATTGCCGATAGTGTGGCATCACCTGTGGATTTGCCCGAGGCGGTGCCTGCGGTTGAAGGCAGCAAGAGCCTCACGTTGGCCGACGATGGAGTTCGGGTTTCTGTCCTTGGATATCACGATTTTTCAGAAACCGAACGAGAGACTGCGATGCGCATCCGGACATCGAAGTTCCGCAAACAGATGGAGACGCTGCGGGAATTGGGTATTGAAGTGATCCCTATGGTTGATTTTATCGCTTGGAAGGAGGGGAAAAAGCAAATCCCGGAGAAGTCTGCGGTGATCACAGTGGATGACGGTTGGAAATCGGTTTACACCGATGCTTATCCCATCCTCAAAGAGTTTGGCTACCCGTTCACGATCTACCTCTACAAGAATTACGTGGATGGGGGAGGTAAGGCGCTTACGACACCGATGATAAAAGAGATGATGGCAAACGGAGCGACGATTGGCAGTCATTCCACGTCCCATCCGTATCCGCAGGAGGTGAAACAGGCCCGCAAGCGTGGGGAAGAGGCTTTTGACAATTTTCTCGATGTGGAGATGAACGAAGCGAAGCGTTTTCTCGAGCAGAAGTTCAAGCAGCCGGTGACGACGTTCGCTTATCCGGGAGGATATTTCACCGAAGAGATGCTGAGCAAAGCGGATCAGGTTGGCTACACTCACCTGTTCACGGTCCAACCCGGGAAGGTTAAGCGGACGCTTCCCAACAAGATCCTGCCGCGCTACGTGATCCTCGGAAATTACGACAAGATCTTTGATTTCGCGACCAGTTTCCGTGATCCCTCCTCAGAAGGGACCGCCAGCTCAAACGCTGGACCGGTGACAGAAACTGAATTTCCGGTGAATCCACAGCCCGGAGCGATCATCAATTCGCGGCTGCCGAACATCGAAGTCGATTTCAGCACGGCTCAGAATATTGATGTGTCTACGCTCAAAATGCAGGTCGCGGGATTTGGTGAGGTGCCTGCGATTTATGCGAGTGAGGGGAAAGTTTTCTCATGGCAGGTCAACCGGCGTCTGCGACAGAAAATTTGCAAGGTGCTGGTGACTTGGAAAGATACGGCTGGGAATACGACGGAAAACCCGTTGAAGTGGAGCTTCCAGTTGGACCGTGGCGCGGCATATTTGCCGGATGAGTAGGGGTCGCCATTTTGAGGTTTGAGATTTGAAAATTGAGAATTAGTCTCCGGCATGTTTTCAGCACTCGGCGACAGCCTCGACAAAACCTTCAGGGACCTCCGTGGGGTTGGTAAAATTTCTGAAAAGAACATCACGGATGCCCTGAGGGAGATTCGGATCGCACTGCTTGAGGCGGATGTGGAGTTCGGTGTGGCGAAGGAATTGATCGCCCGTGTGAAGGAAGGATCGATGGGCGAGAATGTCCTGAAGTCGATCAAACCAGGCGAGCAAATCGTCAAACTTTTCCAAGACGAGCTGACCCGGGTGCTCGGTGGCGACAATGTCCCACTTGATCTCAATCCGCCGGCGCGGATTCTCATGGTCGGCCTGAACGGTGCGGGTAAAACCACGACTTCCGCGAAGCTCGCCCGCCGTTTGAAAAAAGACGGGCGCAGGCCGCTTTTGGTGGCTTGCGATCTCTATCGTCCTGCGGCGATCGACCAGCTCGTGACTCTTGCGGGTCAGGTGGATGTGCCGGTTTTCGCCCCGGACAAGAGCGAGACGGATGTGATCAAGGTCGCGCGGGAAGCGATTGCCTACGGTGAGCAAATCGGCGCGACCGTCCTGATTTTCGATACGGCGGGTCGGCAGGAGATTGATGAGAAACTGATCGGAGAACTCAAAGAGCTAAATGCGTTTTTGAAGCCGAAAGAGACTTTACTGGTGGCGGATGCGGCGACGGGTCAGCAGGCGGTTTCCGTGGCGAGTCACTTCGATGAAGCGGTTGGGATTTCAGGGATCGTGCTGACGAAGCTGGATGGTGACGCCCGCGGTGGTGCGGCGCTTTCGATGCGCGAGGTGACTGGGAAACCGATCAAATACGCGGGTGAGGGCGAGAAGCTCGATCAACTGATGGAGTTCCATCCATCGCGTATGGCTGACCGGATTCTGGGCATGGGCGACATCGTCAGCATGGTCGAAAACGTCGCCGACAAGGTCAACGAGGAGGACGCGATGCGCTCGATGAAGCGCATGCAGCAGGGAAAATTCGATTTTAACGATTTCCTCGACCAGATGAAGATGATCCAGAATCTCGGGCCGCTGGAGGGCCTGCTCGGGATGATGCCGGGTTTCAACAAGATTAAAAAGCAGCTCCCGACTGGAGCGCTGGATGATGGGAAGTTGAAACGTACGGAGGCGATCGTGCTTTCAATGACGCCTTACGAACGCTCCAGGCCGGAGATAATCAAGGCGTCGCGACGCCAGCGGATCGCTGCAGGTTCGGGGACATCGATGATGCAGGTGAATCAGTTGCTCAAGCAATTTGGTGAAATGCGGAAGATGATGAAAAGTCCCGGCAAGATGAAGAACATGATGAAGGCAATGGGAGGTGCCGGAGGCATGGGCGATATGATGAAGGGCCTCGGAGGTGGAGGAAAAGGCGGGAAGTTTCCGTTCTGATTGCTGGAGAGCCGTGCCTTTGGCCGGCTTCTTTGGGCCCCTGCAGGTGGAAGCCGGCTGAAAGCTCGGCTCTCGTGCGCTGCGAAGCAGCGTCCTCTTGCTGAGTGGGAGGCCCAGCCCATCGGTAGCCCTTGTGCCGCCGAGAAGTCAGAGCCGCCATAGTAGTGTGGAAGCGGGGTAATGCCCGTGGAGCGAAGGGCGGTAGGGAAGCAAATGGAACAAACCTGTAACTCATGAAACCAACCGATCAAATTTCCCCGCAAGGGGATAGCCCGATTGGAGAAGACCTGTGGCAACGCTAAGGGGCGGAACATGGGGTATGGACAGAAGCCATGCTCAGCACCCTCCATCATGGGAGGGTCAGAGGACTGCCCCAGCCGCGATAGCGGCATTACTCTGATGCGAAGCCATCCCGCAGATCGTTCCGCAGGGAGGATAAACCGATGGTTCAGCCTGATCGACAAAGTCGCATCGGAAAGGACTCTCGGGATCGCCTGGGAAAAAGTGGAGGCCAACGCAGGAGCATGCGGCGTTGATTCCGTGACGGTAGGATCATTTGCAAAGACGCCCTCCGTAAAGTGGAGGAACATCTGGGCAACGGCAATCATCAGGTCATCGACCTCGACCTCGACATCAGGGGCTACTTTGATGCCATCCCACATGAGCGGTTACTGAGCCTCGTAAAACAGCGCATCAGTGACAGCAAATTGCTAACTCTATCGTGGAGGGCGGTGACGGCCTACTCCAGGTTGTGCTTTTCCTTCACCTTCTCGATCTCTTCGGTGAGGGATGACCAGCGGGTGTAGGCTAGGTCGAGGGCAGTTGTGATTTTTTCGACGGCGTTGGTGGTTTGGCGGAGTTTTTCGGGGTTGCCGGAAATTTCTTCGCTGGAGAGGGCTGTGGTGAGGGTGGTTTGGGCGGCTTCTTGCTCGGCGATTTTTGCTTCGAGGGATTCAAGTTCCTTTTCGAGGGGGGCGAGGACTTTGGTTTTTGCTTCGCGGGCCATGGCGTCGAGGCGGCGTTGTTCCTTGCGATTGACTCCGGGGGTGGATTCTCTTTTCGGGGTTTCCTTTTTTACTTCGGCGTCGGCGGTGGTGGCGGGGGGGGATTTGACCGTGGGCGAGACGCCCACGCTCCCTTTTTTATCGAGGTAGTAGGCGATGTTTCCGTGGAAGAGGCGTGGTTCCTCACCGGGGCGGAATTCGAGGGTTTTGGTGACGAGTTCGTCGAGGAAGTCGCGGTTGTGAGAGACGATCATGACCGAGCCGGGGTAGTCGAGGAGGGCGCGCTGGAGGACGCCTTGGGACTGCATGTCGAGGTGGTTGGTCGGTTCGTCGAGGATGAGGAAGTTCGCGGGCTTCAGAAGCATGCAGGTGAGGGCGACGCGGGAGCGTTCGCCGCCGGAGAGGACTCCGATTTTTTTGAAGACGTCGTCGCCGGTGAAGAGGAAGCAGCCGAGGATGTTGCGGACCTGGGGCATGGCGTCGCGTGAGGCGACGGCTTGCACGGTTTCCAGGATGGTGAGGTCGGGATCTAGTTCGTCGGCGTGGTTTTGGGAGAAGAAGGACGGGGCTACTTTGTGCCCCAGTTCGATTTCGCCAGCGTCCGCTTCTTCCTGTTTTGTGACGAGGCGGCAGAAGGTGGATTTGCCCGCACCGTTGGGGCCGACGATGGCGAATTTTTCGCCTTTGTTGATTTCGAAGTCGAAGCCGTTGAAGATTTGGAGCGGGCCGTAGGCTTTGGAGACGTTTTCGATTTTCGCGACGGTATGGCCGGAGTTGGGTGGGGGCGGGAATTTGAAATTCATCACCGCGTCGTCTTGCTCGGGCTTGGGGATGCGGACGACTTTGGCGAGGAGTTTGATGCGGGATTGGACCAGGGTGGCTTTGTTGGCGGAGGCGCGGAAGCGGTCGATGAAGCGTTGGGACTCGGCGATTTCGCGTGCTTGGGCGGTGTATTGCTTGAGTTGGATTTCTTTGCGGAGGACGGATTCGCGTTCGAAGTAGGAAAAGTTGCCGGCGTATTCTTCGGCGCGGCCGTGGGCGAAGGCGATGGTGCGGGTGCAGAGGGTGTCGAGCAGGGCGCGGTCGTGGGAGATGAGGAGGATGGCGCCGGGGTAGGTGATCAGGTATTGCTCGACCCAGATTTGCGTTTCGATGTCGAGGTGGTTGGTCGGTTCGTCGAGGAGTAGGACTTCGGGTTGCTGGAGGAAAAGTTTTGCCATGGCGATGCGCATCTGCCAGCCGCCTGAGAACTCCGAGCAATCGCGTTTGAAATCCTTTTCCTGGAAGCCGAGACCTTTGAGGACCGATTCGATTTTCGGTTTCATCAGCGCAGGATCGTTGGCGTAGAGCTTGAGCTCGAGCTCGCCGATTTCCTCGAGGAGTTCGCCGTAGGGGGAGGAGCGGGGATCGAGTTTGACGAGTTGGTCGGAGAGGCGGTCGACTTTTTCCTTGAGGGCCATGATTTCACCGAAGGCGGATTCGGTTTCTTTCCAGAGAGTGCGGCCTTTGACGTGGATTCCTTCCTGGGGGAGGTAGCCGATTTTGGTGCCTTTGGGTTTTGATATCTGCCCGCCGGAGGGAGGGATGATTTCCGCGATGCACTTCATGAGCGTGGATTTTCCGGCCCCGTTGTGACCTGCGAATGCGATGCGCTCGCGGGGTTGGACAGAGAAGGAAAGGTCGTTGAAAAGGACGCGGGGGCCGAATTCGACGCGGAGTGACTGGACGGAAATCATGAAGGTGGGGAGGGTGCATTTCCTCGGCGTTTGGTCAAGTCGTGGTAGAGGCCGCGAATACCAGGAAATGCGGTCAGAGGGAATCGAGGAACAAACTGGCGGTTTTGCGATGTTTTTCCTGTTTTTCCTTGGGAAACTTCTGCCAGTTGCGGGCCATCATGGAGGAGCGGGGGTTTTTGAGGAAGAGATCCTGATGGTCTGCGACGAATGTCCAGAAGAGTGCGTCCCAGGTGTCGGTCCATGGGCCTTTGGTTTCGTCGGACATTTTCAGGACGTAGTTGGAGCCGGAGATGTAGGGTTTGGTTGTGAAAGTCCCGCCGTCGGCGAATTGTGACATGCCGTAGACGTTGGGAACCATGACCCAGTCGTAGGCGTCGATGAACAGCTCCATGAACCATTTGTAGACCTCGTCCGGGTCGAAACGGCAGAGCAGCATGAAATTGCCGAGTATCATGAGGCGTTCGATGTGGTGGCAGTAGGCTTCGCTATCGAGCTGGCGGATGATGCGGTCGATGGGCGGTATGCCGGTGGTGGCATCGTAGAAGGATTGCGGGATGGGGCGGGTGTGGTTGAAGAAATTCGAGGTGCGAATTTCAGACCCCCGGTGGACGTAGATCCCGTGCATGAATTCGCGCCAGCCGATGATCTGACGGACGAAACCTTCGAGCGAGTTCAGCGGGATTCCCTTTTTTGTAAGTGCCGCGTCGATAACTTCCTGCGGCGTGAGCAGGCCGATGTTGAGCATCGGGGTGAGGACGGAGTGGTTGATGAAGGGATGGGTGGTGGAGATGGCGTCCTCGTATGCGCCGAAGTCCGTGAAGCGGTCATTGATGAAAACTTTGAGCCATTTTTTCGCGTCAGCGCGGGTGACTGGGTAGCGGAATACAGATGAGGAGCCGGGATTTTTCGGAAAATGGTGATCTATGTGTTTGCAGGCGGTTTCTGTGTAGTGGTTGGAAGATGTTTCGGGCGCGGCTGGTGGGACATGGCCTTTGGGAAGTTTTTTGCGGTTGTCCTCGTCAAATGACCACTGGTCGCCAGTCGGACTGCCGTCGGATTCGATGAGGATGGCCATCCGTTTTCGCTGCGCCTGATAGAAGGTGGCCATGAATGGCTTTTTCTTTCCGGCGATGAATTCTTCGATGAATTCCGGAGGTGAAAGGAAAGCGGGCGATGGATGGATGTGGTGGTTGATGGATTTCTTTTCAGCGAAAGCCCGCAGGCGTTTCTCAAGGATGAAATCGTGAGGGTTGGCGAGGTGTATTTCTTTCAGGCCGGATGGTAGAGCCGATTGGAAGGTCTTGGTGTGGGGGATGTTGTTGACTGTGTGTCCGGTGCTGCGGAGTTCGTCTGTATATGCCTGGATTGAGGCGCGGTGCAGGACGAGCTTGTGCTTGTGAAAATTGACCGGGTAGCGACTGTCGTTTCCGAAGAACAGCGGGTCCTCGGCAAGATAGACGGAGCGATCTTTGCTGACCGCGGGGCTATTTTCGAAGAGCTGGTGGGGGAAGACAAGGGTGACGCTGTCCATGGCGGATGCTCGGCTTGGAGAAATCGCTCCGCAAACGGTTTGCCGCATTCTTTTTGCGTGAGAAGAGCAGCCGGCAGTGCGGAGAGATTCCGTGATGGCGCTTGATTCCAGAGCCTGCATGGACAAAAAGCGGGTAAGCGATGGGGAGTGACGAGGAGAGTCTGGATTTGAGAGGCGTGATGTGGATGCTCGCGTCGGTTGTGTTGTTTGCCGCGAACACGCTGTTGATCCGCGGCGCTTCCCTGGCTTCCGCTGGTGCGGACGGGTGGATGGCTACGCTTTTCCGCGGTGTGTTCGGGATTCTTCTTTTGATTATATTTTACTCGAATGGGCGGGGTTTCGACTGGAGGAGGATGTTTTCGAACCGGCTGGTGGTGATGCGGGGACTCGTCGGTTGCGTCGGAATCATCTGTTTTTATATCACGATCACAGAACTTGGAGCGGGACGTGCGATCGTGATCAACCTGACCTATCCGATGTTCGCCACGGTGATCGCGGCCATTTGGCTCAAGGAAAAGGTGCGTGTGGTGACTTGTTGCTGGCTGGTCGTTGCGATGGCGGGGCTGATGCTTTTTTTGAGCGATGAGCACATGCGGTTCGCGCCCACAGCTTACGACCTGCTTGGTCTATTCGGCGCATTGGCCGCAGGCTTCGTGGTGGTGATCATTCGCAAACTCCGCCATGCGGAGCATCCGGCTACGATCTATGGCGCTCAGGCGAGCTGTTCACTATTGCTCGGCCTGCCTTTTGTCGGTGATGTGCCGGCTTTGCCTTTCGCCGGATGGGGTTTGCTGGCGATGGGGGCGATAGTTGTGACATTCGGGCAACTGATCATGACAAGCGCCTACCAGCGTTTGACGATCACGCACGGTGCGTCGCTGCAAATGACTCTGCCGATTTTCACGGCTGTGGGGGCGTTCTTCTTTTTCGGTGAGAAATTCGAGTTTCACGAACTCGCCGCGGCCGTGGTGGTTCTGGTCGCGATCTGGCGGGTCGCGGCGAGAAGGAAATTCCCGGCGATGAGGAACTGATGGGCGGGTGTCTATCGGTCGCCGAAGAGATTTCCAAGGCCGCCGATGGCAGAACCCTCACCTTTTCCTGACGAATACATGCTGGTGATGCGTTGGGCGAGGCGGGCGAAGGGCATGCTTTGGAGCCAGACCGAGCCGGTTCCCTGAAGCGTCGCGAGGAAGAGACCTTCGCCACCGAAGACCATGGATTTCAGATTGCCCGCACGTTCGATGTTGTAATTTATGCCAGTTGTGAATGCGACGAGGCATCCGGTATCGACGAGAAGTTTTTCGCCTTTGAGTTCTTTTCTGATGACCGTGCCTCCAGCGTGGACGAAGGCCATGCCGTCGCCTTCGAGCTTCTGAAGGATGAAACCCTCGCCACCGAAGAGTCCGGTTCCGATTTTTTTATTGAAGGCGATTCCGAGTTTGGTGCCGAGCGCGGCGCAGAGGAATGCGTCTTTCTGGCAGAGGAGTTGTCCATCGAATTCGGCGAGGCTGACAGGGAGAACGGTTCCAGGATACGGTGCAGCGAAGGTTACGTGTTTTTTGCCAGATCCGATGTTTGTGAAATGGGTCATGAAAACTGACTCGCCGGTGATCGCGCGTTTACCCATCGAGACGAGTTTACCCATGAATCCGGCGTCGGGTTCGGAGCCGTCACCCATCTTGGTTTCGAAGGAAATTCCATCCTCCATGTAGTTCATCGCTCCAGCTTCGGCGATGACAGTTTCCTGTGGATCGAGTTCGATTTCGACCATCTGGATGGCTTCGCCGATGATCTTGTAATCGATTTCGTGGGAGCGGCGGCCTGCAGCGGATGTATTGATGGGTGGAGGAGTGCCGGGACCGGCGAAGAGGGATGGGAGAGTCGTGGATGCGGGTGCCCAGTTTTGCATGCCTTCGGACCAGACCTGGGTGTTAGGATTGATTGTGCCGGTTGCTGCGAGATCGTTGAGGTTCTCTTCGTCGGTTTGTGCCTGAGCGCCATCAGCGCTGATGTAATGCCATGTTTTCATCGGGGCTACGTTGTCGGCTCAAGGGGTGATGAGTCAATCTCCGAAGGATTGCAAAAGGGGTGTTTATTTGTACTGGATGCCAGATAGCCGCTCCGCAAAGGGGTTGCAAAGGTCCGCCGCATAGTGAATGAACGGCGCGGATGTCAGCAAGGGCTACATGGAAGGTTAGTGCGGCGGTGATGCTGAGCCGGGTTCTCGGCTTGGGGCGTGAGATGATGTTCGCGGCGCTTTTCGGGGGGAGTCGGTGGATGGACTGTTTTTATCTGGCGTTCCGGGTTCCGAATTTGCTGCGGGATCTTTTCGCGGAGGGTGCGTTGTCTCAGGCATTTGTGACGACATTTTCGAAGAAGGTGAAATCCGATGGCCCCGACAACGCGTGGGTTTTGGCCAACCGGATGGTGACGCTTGCGGCGGTGTTCATGAGTCTGGTGACTCTGATCGGGATTGGTGTGGCTCCATGGATCGTGGAGTTGCTTACGGCGTTTTCGAAAAGCGGGGAGACCGCGCGGGATTACAATCCGGAGGAGATTTCGCTGATGGTGGAGATGGTGCGGGTGATGTATCCTTTCATTGCCTTGGTTTCGCTTTCCGCGTTGGTGATGGGGATGCTTAACGCGCGGGATGTGTTCGGAATACCGGCCTTGGCTTCGTGTTTTTTCAATATCGGCTCGATGGCGGGTGGGGCGGCGATCGGTTACTGGATGGATCCGGAGTGGGGGCCACGCAGTTTGGTTGGTTTCTCCTGGGGTGTGGTGATCGGCGGGATCGCGCAGTTGGTTTGCCAGTTTCCTGCGTTGAGGTCGGTGGGTTACCGTTTCGTCGCGGATTTCCACTGGAAGGATTCCGGGGTGAAAAAAATCCTGACTTTGATGGTGCCGGCGGTGATCGCTGCTTCGGTTACGCAGGTGAATGTGGTGGTGAATTCGATGTTCGCCTATGGTGTCGGGGAAGGAGCGGTGAGCTGGCTGAGCTATGCGTTTCGTATCATGCAGCTGCCGATCGGTGTGTTCGCGGTCGCGGTGGCGACAGTGACCTTGCCAGCGCTTTCCCGCGCGGCGATTGAGGGGGTGGGTAAGGATTTTGCTCCGACGCTTGCGAAGGCGCTCAAACTGGTGATGTTTTTGGTGCTTCCATCGACGGTTGGACTGGTAGTCTTGGCGGGGCCGATCATCAGCCTGGTATATGAAAGGGGTAATTTTGATGCGATGGATCGAATCGCTGTGGCTGGAGCCTTGCAGGCGTATGGATACGGGCTGTTGTTTTATGCGGGGCTGAAAGTGCTGCAACCGGCATTCTATGCGATCGATAAGCGCTGGCTTCCGATGATCGCGAGTTTGATCGCTTTGTTTGTGAACATCATTTGCAACTACACTTTTGTGTTCGTATTCAAGTGGGGTCACGAGTCGCTTGCCCTGACGACCAGTATTGTCGCGAGCCTGAACTTTCTCTTTCTTTACGCGGCGATGATACGCCATGCGGGGGATATCGGTAGCAAAGGACTGGTTGTGGCTTTCTTTAAAATAGGTGTCGCGACAGCCGCGATGGGTGGGGTTTGCTATTTCGGAAACGTGTTCTTGTTCGGCGACTTGGACGCGTTGGTGCTCTGGAAAAAGGCGATCTGGCTATGCGGCCTGATAGGGATCGCAGGTGCGGTTTATCTGGCGGTCGCGTTTGTCTTGAAAGTCGACGAAATTTCCGACGTGGTTGCTTTGATCAAGAAAAGGGTCGGCGGTAAGTTGCCGCCGAGTGGTCCTAGCGAGTGACCGTGACCTTGCGGATCTCGATGGGTTTGCCTTCGGATTGAAAGGCGATGGCACCTTCGTTGATTGAAAGATTTTTGCCGCTGTTGACGAGGACTCCGTTGACGTGGACCACGATTTCATCGGCTGTGCATTTGACTGTCATGGTGTTCCATTCGCCGAGAGGTTTTTCCCCGGGGTCGGCGATGCGGATCCAGCGACCGCCTTTGTTTTCGCCGGTGGCTTCGAGTTTTTCACCGATGGTCCAGAAGTCTCCGGCGTTGCCTTGCATGAGTTGGCTCTCGAAAGATTTCGGCCAGACACCGGCGGCACCGGGCGTGCTGACGTGAACCAGGACGCCGCTGTTGTTTTCTCCGGTGCCGGGCAGCCATCTCCACTCGACGTTGAGAGTGTAATTTTTGTAGGATTCCTTGGTGCGGAGGTAGCCGATTGGCTCACCGGTGGTGGAGAGGACTCCGTCTGCCAGTTTCCATGCGGTTTCGGCCGGTTTCTCGCCTTCCTTCGTTACGAAAGTCCAGTTTTCAAAGTCATTGCCGAGTAGTTGAAGTTTCTCCTCAGCATTTGCAGTGAAGGGAAGGCATGCGAGTAGGAGGATTACGGGAAGTTTCATGAGTCGGGATACTTTGTTGTGAATAGCTAACTTTCGTAGCTAAAAATCCACGGTCGATAACATTTGTTGTGAGATTTTCCTTAAGCTATACGTAAGGTCCAACGAAGCCTTGGGCTGAATACCAAGCGATCGACCCGGAATTCTAGATGAGTTTAACATTCAACATTTTCGCCGTCAGGCTCCTGTCAGTCATGGGGCTGTCGTTCGGGGCGAAGGTTGCGGCTGAAAATTCGGAACTCTCAACCCAATTTACGCGAGAGATTGTCCCGATATTCGTTAATTATTGTTATGACTGTCATGGCGATGGGCTCAAAGAGGGAAGCCTTGCGCTGGATGACTACGAATCGATTCCAGAAATGATAGCGGATCGCGGGCAATGGCAGAAGATCCGTGATCATATTGATTTTCGGCTAATGCCTCCTCCGGATGAGTTTGCCCCGGATGAGGAAGAGCGAGCGAAGCTTGTGAGATGGATCGATGATGCGGTTTTTGCGGTGGACCCGGAAAATCCTGATCCTGGGCATGTGACGCTTCGTCGGCTGAACCGGGCGGAGTATACGAACACGATTCGAGATCTGCTTGGCGTGAAAATAGATGTGACGGGGCTTCTTCCTGTCGATGACAGCGGCTATGGTTTTGACAACAACGGAGACGTGTTGACTCTTTCACCGCTTCACATGGAACGGTATCTTGAGGCCGCCCGCGTGGCGCTGGCTGAAACTTCTAAGAATAAGGATTGGAAGAATTACCTCAGTAAATCCGATGAATCTTCGGACGACGATCACATGCTCAGAGTGGTGCGAGGTTTTGCCGGGAAGGCATTCCGTCGACCATTGAGGGAAGGTGAAGCTGAACGGTATCTGGATTTCCTTGAGCGCGCCAAAGATTCGGGAGGTGGAGTGGATTACGCTATCAAGCAAGCGATGTCAGCGATTCTGGTTTCACCATCGTTTCTGTATCGGGAAGAGCCTTCTTTTAAATCTGGGAAAGACAGTATAGCTCTGTTGGATGAGCATGCATTGGCCTCACGTCTTTCCTATTTCCTTTGGTCGAGTATGCCGGACAAGAGGCTACGCGAACTTGCGGATAGGGGTGAACTGAGGAAGAACTTACACGCGGAAATCGGACGTATGCTGGCCTCTGGAAAATCCCGGGCGCTTGTGGAAAATTTCGTGGGGCAGTGGCTGCAACTCCGGGACATGGAGGCGATTTCTCCGGACCGGAAAACTTTCAAAACCTTCGACTCCAAGCTGGCATCGAACATGCGGACCGAGACGGAAATGCTCGTCCAGTATATTATCAAGGAGAACCAAACGATCATGACCTTGCTCGATGCTGACTTCACCTTTGTCAACCAGCGCCTCGCCGAGCATTACGGGATCGAAGGAGTGGAAGGTGAACATTTCAGAAAAGTGTCTCTGGACGGTTTGCCCCGCCGGGGACTGCTCGGACATGGGTCGGTGCTGACATTGACCTCTCATGCGGGTAGGACATCGCCGGTCCTGCGTGGAAAATATGTATTGGAAAACATACTCAACACACCGCCGCCGCCGGCGCCTCCGAACGTGCCGGCGCTCGGCAGCGAGAGCGAGGGCAGGAAGCATGCGGTCAGCTTGCGGAAAGAGCTGGAAGCGCATCGGAATGATCCTGCCTGCGCTTCATGTCATGCGTTGATGGATCCGATCGGATTCGGTCTTGAGAATTTCGATGGTGTGGGGAGATGGCGGGAGAAAGACCGGGGGATGCCTATCGATAGCTCGGGGAAGTTGGTGACAGGGCAGAAATTCTTGGACTCCGAGGAAATGTGTGAGATCATCGTGCGTGATTACGAATCGGAATTTCACCGATCCGTCGCCGTGAAAATGCTGACTTATTCGCTGGGCAGGGGAGTTGAGTATTTTGATCGTCCGGCGATTGATGAGATTGTGATGAAAGCTGAGCAGGATGATGGACGTTTCCTTTCTTGGGTTATCGCAGTCGCTGAATCGGTTCCATTCCAATATCGGCGAAATTGAAAACAGATATTTGATCAAATGAACAATCGAAGAACTTTTCTCAAAGGCTTGGCTGTCACTCTGGCATTGCCAGATCTGCGGAGCATGGCTGCAGGGACTTCCAGCGTGATCGCGAGTCCGAATCGGTTGGCTTTCGTTTATCTCCCGAATGGTGTGAACATCGAAAAATGGTTTCCTGAAGGAGATGAGAATACTTCGGACTCGCTCGCACCACTGAATGCGCTTCGCAGTGACTATTCGATTTTGCGTAACCTTGATCACGACAAAGCGGCCGCGAACGGGGATGGCGCAGGAGATCACGCACGGGCGAATTCAACTTTCCTCACCGGATGTCAGGCGAGGAAGACGGCTGGGGCGAACATCCGTCTCGGGGAATCCGTGGACCAGATCATTGCAAAGCAGATTGGTCACCAGACGCGCGTTCCTTCGCTGGAACTTTCGACTGATCCTCCCCGGCGTTCCGGTCACTGCGATTCGGGATATTCATGTGCTTATCAATACAATTTGTCTTGGCGTAGCGAGAGCACCCCGGCACCTGCCGAGCGGGATCCACGTTTGGTTTTTGAGAAACTCTTTGGTTCTGGAAACAGGAAGCAGGACCTGAATCGGCGTGAGAGTCAGAAGAGTATTTTGGATTTTGTGGCGGATGATGCGCGGCGGTTGAATTCACGGCTTGATGCCGAAGATCGCGCGAAAATGGATGAATATCTCACGTCGGTCCGCGATATTGAAAAGCGAATCGAGAATGCCGAGAACTTCCGCATCGAAGTGCCGGAGGACCAGCGCCCCAATGGAATTCCTGAGACATACGGAGAGCACATTCGGCTGATGTATGAAATGATGGCGCTTGGTTTTCAGACGGATGCGACCCGTGTCGCGACGTTTCTCCTCGCGCATGATGGATCCGGGAGAACCTTTCCCGAGATTGGAGTAACTGACGGACATCACGAGTTGTCCCATCACCGGGGAAACGAGAAGAGCATGAAGCAGATTGCGGCGATTGACCGATTTTACGCGGAGCAATTCGCATGGTTTCTCAATAAACTGAAGAACACCCCCGATGGTGAGGGAAATCTGTTGGATAACTCGATGATTCTTTATGGAGCAGGGATTCAGAATGGAGACCGCCATAACCACAACGACCTACCGATTGTGCTTGCGGGCCACGGTGGCGGAATCAGACAGGGCAGGGTAGTCACCGCGGATGAAGGAACTCCGATGACCAATCTTTTCCTCTCGTTGGTTGATCGCATGGGAGCGCAGGCCGACCGTATCGGTGACTCGAACGGGAAGTTTGAGAAAATTTCCTAGAATTAGAGCGACAAGGCTTGAGTTTTACCGGTTGTTGGGTGTGCTTGCCTCGATGAATAGCCGAAGCAAATTGCTGGCGTTGCTGGCAACCGCCAGGATCGCGAATGTTCCAAGTGTGATTTGTAATCTGGGAGTGGGTGTTCTGCTTGCCAATAGCTGGAAGCCTGGCGATTTCGAGTGGCCGTGGCTGCTCTCAATCGCCGCTGTCTTGTTCTATGTTTCCGGGAATTTCCTCAATGACTGGGCGGACCGGGATTGGGATAAGGAGAATCGACCGGAGCGCGCCTTGCCGCAGGGATTGTTTTCTCCAACCAGTTATCTGATCACCGTGATCGTTGGGATGATCTTGGGGCTCGTCATTGTCGGGTCGTATGGATTTGCCGCGTTTGTGACCGCCTTGATTTTGGTGAGGATGATTGTGCTATATACACGCGTTCACAAGCGCGCGGCGTGGTCGGTCATTCCAATGGGGCTTTGTCGTGCTTTTCTGCCGGTGCTCGGTTTTACCTCAACGGTCAAAGGCTTTTCCTGGGAAATCGCATTTCCTTCGATTGCCCTGCTGTTATACATTATCGGCCTCTCGCTCAGCGCCCGGTGGGAGGCCCGTGGCGATCTTCCCGTGCAGCAGAAATGGCAGGCGAGGGGCTTGCTTGTTGGTGCGGGACTGCTTGCTGCGATACTCCCGTTTCTCGTCGACCCGCTCTTCGGCTGGATCGGACTACTGCCGTTCGGTATTTGGTTGGCACTTTGTGTGACGAAATTCCAATCACCTGTTCCCACCCACGTGTCCGCCCTGCTTGCCGGGATTCCTCTTGTGGACTGGATCGTCCTTCTACCCATGGCCTTGTCGTGGCTGAATCTTGAACGGGTTGAAAGCGGCGATGTGATGTTCATTACCGCCATCATTCTGCCTCCAGTTGCATTTGTTTCAGGCCGCCTTCTCCAGCGTCTCGCCCCCGCAACCTGATCGGGGTGGGGATGGTCAAGCCAATCGCCCTGAACCTGACCTGAGTCCCAATCTCACCAGCAGGCTGATCCGGGGGAATGTTGTAATGGGAGTCCTGGACCCGAATGGCGCAATGAGGGCACAAGCGATGAGGACTTTCCAACGATCCATGGGGCGGTAAACTTTTCACCATGTCTTCACCTGTCCGTCCTCTCCGCTGGGGAATCATGAGTAGTGCCCGCATCGTGCGTCTGAATTGGAACGCGATGCGTGACAGTGGGGCGGCGAAGCTTGTCGCGCTGGCGAGTCGGGATCTCGGGAAGGCGCAAGCTTTCGTGAACGAGTTGCAAGAGGAATCGCCATGGCCGGAGAAACCCGAAGCGCTTGGGAGCTACGAGGCGTTGCTTGAGCGGGAGGACATCGATGCGGTGTACATTCCGTTGCCGACGGGGATCCGGAAGGAATGGGTGATGAAGGTGGCCGCCGCGGGCAAGCATGTGCTTTCCGAAAAACCGTGTGCGGTGAGCGCGGAGGATCTGCGGGAGATGATCGCCTGCTGCGACAAGCACGGCGTGATGTTCATGGACGGCGTCCATTTCATGCATGACGAGCGGTTCGCCAGATTGGGGAGGATGCTGGCCGGTGGCGAGATGACCGGGGAGGTGAAAAGGATCTCTTCCGCTTTCACGTGGCGGACCGGAGAGGATTTCACCTCCACTGACATCCGTGCGAACGCCAGGCTGGAGCCAAGCGGTTGTCTCGGGGATCTGGGTTGGTATTGCCTGCGGGCTTCGTTGTGGGCGATGGACTGGGAGTTGCCGGTCCGGGTGTCAGCCCGGGTGCTGGATGCCGTGAACGCTGCTGATGGCGGGGAAGTGATCATGGCTTTGTCCGGCGAACTGGATTTCACCGATGGAGCCACGGCATCGTTCTATTGCTCGTTTCTCTCACCCCTTCAGAAATGGCTGCGCATCAGCGGGACGGCAGGCAATCTTTACGTCCCGGATTTCGTGCGACCGCTCGCGGAGTTCGATATCGACTGGGAGCTGAACCACATCGGCGAGCCACGGTCTGAGACGTGCGGCATGAAGAGCGAGCCGCAGATGTATAGAACCTTCGGCGCCGCCGCGAATGCCGAAACGCCCGACCGCAAGTGGGCGGAATATTCTCTGAAAACCCAGATGGTCCAGGACGCCTGCATACGCTCCGCGAGTCTCCGCCGGCCGGTCACGATGGGGGAGACGGGATGATGCCAGCGCTCAGCCGAGTTTATCCTTGATGAACTCGCGGACCAGATCGGCGAGTTCTTCCATCGCGGTGGGATTCCACGAGAATCGTTTGTTTAGGATATTCAAATTTAACGTCAAAGGGGATAGGTATTGCATTTCAACATTTTCCCGAGACAGATTAGTTCAGCATCGGCCTACTGGAGTTCGGGCTTGTCGGTTGTGGTCTTGGGCTTCTCGATGGCTTCGCGGACATAGTGGGCTTTGTCCTTGCTCAGTTTCTTCGGGAAGTAGCTTGGGACGCTGGCGTCGAATTCTTCAGCGAGCTGTTCAAGCGTGGGGATTATCACCATATTGTCTGTCATATTTAAGTGACCCAGCTCCCGACTTTCTGCGACGTTCGGATACGAACCGGGAGATAGGAAAACGTAGCGGCGATCTTCGGTCGCCGCCCGCAAGGCAGGGATGGCCTCTCCGAGCCGTCCGGAAAACGAGGCGGCCCGCAGGATCTTGCGTAGGAAAGCTCTCGCCCCACATGCCGGTTTCAATCGGGCTCTACGGGTGGCTCCTAGCTTGGGATAGTAATCAGACTGATAGATCCGGACGGCTCGGAGAGACCGCCCCTGCCTTCACTTGCATCTCACCGCCTGAAATAGAGACAACGCACCATGACCCCATCATCGCAGATCCAAGCGCGCCCAATCGGCAGGCGAATGATGTCCCGAAATCCCCCTTTTGACCCGAGTCCGCCCCTCACTCTCCACGTGAATACCCGTAGATACTTGGTTTGCGGTGAGCTTCCCATAACGGGACTGTCCCTCTGCGATGACGGGACTGTCCCTCTGCGATGTCATTTCTAAAACGGCACCACCCCTGCCAGCTCCCCCGCTTCCTCCGCTACACGCTCCGCCTCGTCTCTCGATCTTCCTCCAGCTCCTTGCGCTGCGCGGCGAAGATTTTCAGGATCACGGACTCGGCACTTGCAGAATCGTATAAAAGCGGCAATATGCTTTTATGCGCACTACCATTGATCTACCGGATCCCCTTTTCCGCGATGTGAAAGCCACAGCCGCACAGCAAGGCATGCTTCTCAAGGACTACATCAGCGAGGCACTCCAAGACAAGCTTAGCAGGCGTCCGAATCCCTCCGAAAAGCCATGGATGAAGTTCGCGGGGATCGCCGCGAATGATCCGGAGATGGTGAACGAACTAAAACGTATCGATCAGATCGTGGACGAGAACTTTGGGCAGATCGAAGAGGAGGAATGGAAGTGATCATCGATACCAACGGCATCTCCGCCTGGTGGCTCAATGAAGAGCCTTTCATACGGCACATTGGACAAGCGGATCGCCTGTGCGTTCCGGTTCCGGCTTTGGCGGAGTTCCGCTTCGGCATCTTGAAATCCCGTTTTCGGGAAAAAATGACGGCATGGCTGGAAGATGCGCTCGCCACCACCGTGATCCTTGTCGCCGACGAAGCGACCACCCGCCACTACGCGGAAATCCGCCTTCAGCTCGCATCCGCAGGCACGCCCATCCCGATGAACGATCTCTGGATCGCAGCCATCGCCAGCCAGCAGAAACTGCCGGTTCTCAGCAAGGATGCACACTTTGACCACGTTTCTGGGATCACAAGGATAGGCTGGTAAATGTGCCCTCGCCCTAAAACGGCACCCCGCCCGCCAGCTCCCGCGCCTCCTCCGCCACGCGCTCCGCCTCTTCTTTCAAGCCTTCGATCTCTTCCTCCAGCTCCTTCCGTTGGGTGGTGACAATTTCGGTAATTACCGACTCGTCCTCTTCCGAAGAGCGGAAGATTTCCAGCTCCGGGCTGGCCCGCAGTTCGTCGAGGGTCTCTATCATTTCCAGAATCCTCGCCTGAAGGTGTTCGTAGAGCGAACGGAGCTCTTTCAGCCCTTGCGCTGCGTCGAGCGAAACCGAAGCCCATCCCTGTTTCAGGATGAATGCCTGCGGGTCTTTGGCAATGAGTTCCAGCAAGGCGATGTCCCCACGGTCGCGGGCTTCGTTGATCGCCTGGGTAAGCCGTTCGTAGGTCTTGCGCTTCTCGGGATCTTGCTCGTGGAGATCCGGGTGAAACATACGCACCAGTTTCTTCCAAAGCTGTTTCAACCGCGCCGTCTCGTCCTCACCTAGTTCCCGTTTCCCTTCCAACGCTGCTGCGGTGGAGTCGTATTCCCGTTCCTTCTCTGCCGCCTCGCGTTGGTAATCACCGGCTGTGGCCTCGGCGGCTTCCTCGCCCTCCGCCAGCAAACGCTCAATGAAGGCTTTGCGGAAATTGACCAACACCCGTAGCCTGTCGCGCTCCTGATAAAACGGCCGCAACGCACCGAAGAGCTTGGAGCGGATGACATCCACCTTGGATTTCTCGATTCCGTATTCCAGCTCCAGATCCGCCAAGCGGTTCCGCGCCGCCTCCACCAGCCGTTGGTAAAGCCGCATCTCAGGTTGTTGGAAAACCACCAACCCCTCGGCGGAACCATACTCGTGATCCTGAATCTCCAGATCGAGAAACGCCACATCCTCAGCCATGGAGCCATTCTCCAGTTGACCGAGATACCAACGCCCCATCGCCGAACTCCGCTCGTTCGAGGATTCCGAAAGCCACTCCAGCCACGACCTCAGCTCACCATCCTCCCGCGCCTCCTGATACAGCCTGCCCTTGAACTTGCCGAACGGCAGCCGCGAGGGAAACCAATCATCCGTAGTGAAATTCACGATCTTCTCCCAGCTATCCAGCCCCCTCTTCTCCGCCAGCGGGCGAAGCACCTTCTGCATCAGTTCGACCAGCGTCTGCACATCTCCCAGCGCCGTGTGCGCCCCGGTCTCCGGCAAGCGGTAATACTGCCGCAAAGTCTGGAGCTTGCAGTTTCCCGCCGGAACCGGATCTAGCAAACGCTGCGCCAGTTTCAAAGCACAAAACCCCGGAACCTCGATTCGTGAAATACCCAGCCGCTGCCACTCCGGCATCAGCACCTTGTCCCAATCGTATTCCAAATTGTAAGCCACCACCGGCAGCGAACCCACATACGCCGCAAAATCCCGATAAACCTCCTCCGGCGGACTCCCATCCCGTTCCAGAATCTCTCGGGTGTAGCCATGAACCCGCGAAGCCTCCGGGGAAATCGCGCAGCCGTGATTCAGCAAATGCTGGAACGGTTCGCCATCCGGTTCCCAGCCACGCATCTTCTGCGCCGCAAGATCCACGGCAAAGATAGGCTTAGCGAATCCTGTCGTTTCCGTGTCTATGAGAATCCAACTTCGTGTATCGTTCATTGGTCCTTCCGTTTGATCAGTCGTATTTTATCGCTATAAATGTGATCATCCAAACCAAACTCATTTAATGACCGGAGGTGTTTAAGACTCCGGATATCCAGCTCTTTAATCGGATTATCTTCGCAAACCAATTTCGTGAGGTTTGGAACAACGGAGAGATCGAGTTCTTGAAGTTCATTGCGATCACAAACAAGAATTTGCAGGTTTGGAACTTTGAAAAGATCCAATCGAGACAGACTGTTTCCTCGGCAGTTTAATTCGACAAGAGCTGGAATGCCTGATAAATCCAGATCACTCAAATTCCCCCAAGAACATTCAAATTTCTTAAGTTTTGGAACAACGGAAAGATTGAAATTTTTAATATTGAATGATCGAGAGTACAGCTCAAGAAGCTCGGGAAAAGATTCAAGATTCAAATCAAAATCCTTATTTCCTTCGTGACATTGGGGTCAGGAGTCGCATTTCAACATTTAACCGCAAATTGATGGGGATTGCAGGGATAGATGAATGGGGAAAATCAGAAGAATGTTGCAATGCGACTCCTGACCCCTATGATGAAAGCGGCAGCCTGTCCGCCATAGCCTTGCGCGTAGGCGGATCCCGCCGCAAGTGGCTGGGGATTCCAGCCCCAGGCCGTTGCGGGAGGCATCCTGCCTCCCGCGATTCTCCCGTCCTGGCAAGTCAGGGATGAGTTGGAACTGGACCAAAATATTCTGGAAAGTCTTTTCCAAACGGAACCTCGCGCGTGATCCCCCGTCTCCTCCGCACCCCTGCAAATCAGCTCCTCTGTGACCTCGCCGACTTCTGAAAAATCCAGGAAATCCGGAGAGAACTTGTGGAAAATGTTAAGTTGCGGGGACTGACCCCAGGCAACAAGTTACCCCAGGCAACAAAAGCGCCCGGCGCGGTGGTGGCTGACACCACTCCATCGAACTACCTGATCATCATCAAACCTGATCGATCTCGCCGATGAACAAGGCCTTCTCGATGGCATCGCTGCACTCAACGACTTGCGCCAAACGACCTTCAGAGCGGATCCGGCTCTGCTTGAACGATTCGAAACTCGAATGAGAGCCAGGCAAGTCTGACATCTGCGCTGGATTTTTTCATTTCAAAACGGCACAACTCCAGCAATCCCCAGCGCCACCGACCGTCTATCCTTCTTCCTCTTCTCTTGTGTCTTGAAGTCTTCTGTCTGAAACCCACCGCCTTGCCCACGCCGATCCGGAAATACGCGGGTTCGATCACCGGAAACCCGGCAAGCGCCGCTTCGGCCTCGGCGATGCGCCAGCCCCGGACTGTCCCGCAGCTTTCCGGAACGCGGACTTTAGGGACTCGGCCAAAAACAAACGCGCATTTGGGCGGAATTCCCGACGAAGTCCCTGGACTGCGGCAGCCTGCTGCCGCTTTCCGCCATGCAGCCTGCTGCGAGCGGGGCAAGCCAAGGTTTCATCGGGCTTCTTCCGTGCCAATCCCGCCGGGCTCGCAGCAGGGCTGCATTGCCCAAAGGCTACAGCGGGCTGTAGCAGTCCAGGGTGCTCAGCACTCGGCTTCGTCGATTTATTTTTGGCGGAGTCCCTTAGTCCAATGCCTTCATCGGTCTTGGGGCAGCGGACTAAAGTCCGCGTTCCTTACGCCGCAGAACCAAGCGTGAATCCGCCCATCAATTTTCCACGGGTGCGAAAATTGGCCTTGCGATGCGGCACGTATCTTGACTAAAAACAATTCGCGCAAGCGTAATCCCCATGAAACTACCAATACACAACACCGCCGGGCTGGCCTTTTTGGCTGGCATCGCCCTCTCCGCCCCCGCCTTCGCGGTGGTCTCCATCGACTACGTCACGGTCGGCAATGCAAATAATACCGGTCAAGTGCAGAGTCAGGGCACCTTCGGCGCTGTGGCCTATGCCTATCAAATCGGGAGAAACGAGGTGACCATCTCGCAGTATGCGGAGTTCCTCAATAATGCGGCCCAGACCGATACCAACGGGCTGTGGAACAGCAACATGGGCAGCAATGCGAATATCGCCGGGATCACGCGGGACGGCAGCGATGGCAGCTACACCTATTCGGTGACGGGCAGCGGGCTGAGGCCGATCACCTACGTGAGCTGGTATGACGCGGCTCGCTTTACCAACTGGATGCACAACGGGCAGGGCAGCGGCAGCACGGAAACGGGAGCCTACACCCTCACGGGCAACACCGGTCTCATCATCAAGAACGTGGGGGCCACGGTGTGGCTGCCGAGCGAGAGCGAGTGGTATAAAGCGGCGTATTACGATCCGAACAAGGACGGTCCGGGCGTTGGCGGCTACTGGGCGCAGGCGACGCAGAGTGACACGGTTGCCGGAAACACCATCGGCGTGGCAAACTCGGCAAACTATTTTGATGGGGATTACGTCGGTTCGGGAACGTCTTCGTTCCCTGCCGGTAACGGCCTCACCGATGTGGGTGCCTACGGAGCGAACTCGGATAGCGCGTATGGGACAAACGACCAGGCCGGTAACGTGTGGGAATGGAACGACGCAGTCATTGGTTCGTCGCGCGGGCTGCGGGGCGGCTCGTGGAACGGCAACTCCGGCATCCTGCCCGCGTCCTTCCGCTTCGGCTTCACGCCCTCGGGCGAGAGCCCCAGCGTGGGGTTCCGCGTCGCCAGTGTCCCCGAGCCCTCCGCATTACTTTTGGTCTCGATCGCAGCGGGCGTGTTACTCACCAGAAGGCGTCGTTGTTCCCTTTGATCCTTTGACTCTTTTACCCTTTTTCTTTCAGCAAGCATACGCGTAGCCGCGT
>Ga0222659_1000222_pt1 | contig 41083 bp, 34 predicted proteins | sample AntAcemetagen547_FD_179850 | JGI IMG/M metagenome (GOLD analysis project Ga0222659, IMG submission 179850) | Saline water microbial communities from Ace Lake, Antarctica - #547 | ecosystem: Environmental > Aquatic > Non-marine Saline and Alkaline > Saline | place: Antarctica: Ace Lake...
GTTTCTATTGACTTTTTGAAACGACTCAGACATTTCAATCCGTTTGCAATTTATCTGTATTTTCACTACAGACCTTCGCATAAAACAAAACACAGTCAGTTCTGGCAAGAACTTTCTATACTTTTTTACAAACACATCCACCCCTCTCGAAATCCCCATAGATTCAACCACTCACAGGCCACTTGAAATGATAGCTACAAATAAACGGCTCTTCGCTAAACCGTGTGGAAAATGCTCTGACATCGAGGCCGAAAGGCATTGATGTTTGAAGGCGTGAACACCAATGACCTTTTTGCGCAGGCTCTCCCTCTCGTCGATCCTTGGACTATTACCGAAAGTCGATTTGAAGGCGAACCTAAAGAGCTGCTTCTAACCGTAGCGCTCAAGGAAGATACCCGTCGCCTACCCTGTCCTAAGTGCGATTGTCGGGGCTGCCCTATTCATGACCGGCGCGAACGCTCGTGGCGACACCTCAACTTCTGGCAATATCAAACCACTCTCACTGCGCAAGTTCCGCGTGTCTCCGACTGGATGGATTACTGCAACCACGAGAGGAAACATCAGATATTGAATTACGCCCCCCCTTGGAGCCACTACTACTCAGAAGAAGTAGAGAGTGTTGCCTGATTATCAATGAATCTTAATTTTCCCCTCCCCGCGGGGAGGGAGCAAGCCGGAGCAGCTTCGCGGCCCTGACAAAACCAAACCAACCTCGAAAGACAACATCAATAAAAACCAGATTTTACTGGCAACATTAAAGGGACCACTTCAATAAGACGTACCCTATGGAAGACCGAACATAAGAAAGTGGACCTGGTGCAGGCCATAGCGAGAGCGGCCTGGAACAAAGCCCCAACACAAATTTGAGAAAATTTGTCGAAAGGGTTCCGTTTGACTTTCACAATTAATCAATCAATTTCCAGTCACCTAAGTCGACTGATGCTTCTTCTTAAAAAAGTTCCCTCATTTTTAGAAGAAGAACAATGCCTGACACCCAGCTTTGATGTGTGGTGGAAGCAGCGTTCCTGATAATTCATCGACAGCTTTCGTGCAGCCAGGTGTGTTCTTAAAGGTGTAATCGTCAACTACGATGATACCGCCGGGCATCATGTGATCTTTGAGATATAAAAGTGATTCCTTGATTCCATGATAGGTGTCGATGTCCAGATGCACGAAGCTGTATTTGGTGTCTGCAGCCGTTTCGGGAAAGGTGCCCTTAAAAACCTGAATTCCCGAATGGAGGCGCAACTCCTGCAATGCTGTTTGCTTGGTCTTGAAACGCCCATCAGGGAGCTTCGTGCCGTCCACCTCTTCGTTCACATTCACCATACCTTCAAACGTGTCGTAGGCATGGACGGTGAGTGCGATTTCTGCCAAGGCGAATGTAACGCCACCGTTGAACACACCAATCTCTGCAACTGTGCTGCAGGATGTGTCGTCGATGGCTTTCTGCGCCAGCAGGATGACAGTACGGAATTTGTGCGGCCCCAACAGCGTCCATTCCTTGTAGCGCTGAAACAACTCGTCAGGATCAATCTTCGTTTTCATAATAGTGAGTATTCACCGAATCAGGCGCTGCTTCAACTCAAATATATATAGCACATCGGGCGGTTAACTTATGGAGGGTCTCATGACTATTCGCAGTCTCACCCCCCGTCAAAGGAAATGTGGCTCTTCGCTAAACCGTGTGGTGTTCAGAACAGATCAGGAAGAGGCTTTGGGAGGTTGGTAGCGACTCGTAGGTCACCTGCGAACCAGTAGGCTATCGCACGAAAGTTCTCGAAGTTGCGATACCCACGCGCGCGTTTCCGAGCCAGCTGAAGTTTTCCGTTAATCGCTTCAATCGCGGCACTGGTTGTCCAGTTTTCGTAGTAGGCGAGGATTCCGTCCCAATGCTCCTTGAGCGTTATCGCAAGCTTCTTGAAGGAGGTCAGCCGACTGCGCCTCGCCCACGAATACCAACTCTCAAAATGTAATTCTGCTAAATCCCGTGATGCGTAGTTCCACAGATCTCTAAGGAACTCACGCAGGTTCTTGGCGCGCTCTTTAACAAGGCGATTCCGTATCTCGCTCATCGCTTCTGAGAGTCTCTCTGCGTTGCCTCGCAGGGCCCACATTCCTCCTCGCCCGAGCCCTCCCGCTTCACTCGCAACCTCCTTGCGGACCACCTCGAAGGCTCCGCCTGCAAGCATCATGACATGGAAGCGATCAAACACCTTTTCTGCCTGGGGTATGCGTTCCCATATTGGTCTCGTAGTCGACATGCACATAACCGTCAGCGAACTGCTTCTTTCTCAGCTCTTCGAAAATTGGATTAAGGCATTCCGCGACAAAGGCCCATCGTCTGGCGGCTCAGACCAATGCCATGACGATGCAGGTAATTTTTTTCTGCCGATAAATCAGAAGATGGTCCGCGTATTTGCCGACGGTGATGTGGGCCAGAATCCCCGGACCAAGCATCCCACGTTCGATAAGTTTTTCGGGAAAAACTGCGACGATGGGCGCAACCTCAGGTTCTGCGATCCTTCACATACTTCGGACGAATCGTGAGACGCCTAAAAAAGCGGGCAGGCTCGCTATCGAGCGCCTCGCTCACATCCATCCCCGATGCGGTATCATGCCTCTGGACGGGCTTTAACTGGCTCCGGCTCACTATTTTCTCCTTGACGGTGAGATCTTCTGGCAGGCGTGGCTTGCGAGGGTCATCCGCTTCAATCAGTTCCTCCGGAGCGTCCTCCACGTCGGAGGCCTCGGGCATTCTCGGATCATCAAGGTTTCAAAGAGGTAGAGTTGGTTGGGATCGAGCTTTTCGCTCTTGGTTCCATGAAGCTGTCAAATGACGTAGTCGAGCTTCTGACGGAGAAGGCGAGTTTCTTCGCGGAGCTGCTCAATTTTAGATTGCGCTTGCTTCAGTTCCGTCATGATAAAAACCTCTAACAGAGACTTAAATTATGTCATTAAAAAACAGGATCACGCCACCCGAGTTCTCTCTCCCGTTCATACCAACCACGACGACATCCGGCCCGCAAATCGATTCCGTCAGTGAGCAGGGCAAGTGCTTCGGGTGTCAGTTTGAGTCGAACCTGCCCGGACTACGATGGCTTTGGCCAGAAAAAAGTTCCCTGATCCAAGCGCTTCGCCGAAACCCAAAGCCCGGTTCCATCGAAATAGAGCAGCTTAATACGGTTGCGCCTTTTATTGACGAAAACAAAGAGTGTGTCACGACCGAGTCGATTGTCTTCTACGTGTTGGCTGGCGAGAGAAAAAAGCCCATTGAAGCTTTTGCGCATGTCACAGGGATCGAGCGCAACGAATATCTTGAGGGCAGCGGTTCCGAGTCCAATCATCGCTGACCTCCCTTCTCGTGCTTGCGGAAGGCGATGATGAACCGGGCGGCAAGACTGACGGACGACTCGTTATCCACAAGCAAGCTCAGCCCCTCGCTGAATTGAATGACGAGTCGAGCCGTAACAGGTTTGGGGAATTCGACTTCCGAGAAGTGGACGCTTTCGCAGGTAACTCGCTTGCCTATGCCGTGCGATTGATTTGGATTGAATGGATTGTTTGCCATCCGACAAATCTAAACAGTCTTCGTCGTTCGACTATGAGGTCGATTTATTGACGCTTACGATTTACTGACGCATACCCGGTTCCGGCCATCATTGAAGCCGAACGAGAGAAATTGACAGCCTAATACCGAGGCTATGTCAACGGGGCGAAATTAGTGTCGCTTACGCTTCTTCGAATACGAAGGAGCTTCCTACGCGGGGCGAATTTAGCGACGCTTACGGTCAAACGCCTTTTCGCCTCGACCATTGAAGTAGAGGCTTAAGTCTGTGCCATTCTTGCCTGATACCGTATAGCTAACTACTTCACAGCTTAATCGATCGGGCTCATGATCTACTTTTTCCGAACACTTCTTGAGTAAAAAACAGCTAAACTGTTACTTCGACTATATAACTATTACTGTTCACTTCTAATTTTCAGAGGAAAGACTTTTGTGCTTTTCTCTTTACTCCCCGTGACAAACCAATCCTCACGAAAAACAATTTCTCGATCAGGCTCAACAATAAAACGCGAATATCGCCCTCCTTCTCCGTCCCCTCGACTCAAAACGAATGCAATTTTATTCTCTTCGACACCAAAGATTACTGAGCTTCGCCATACCGAAAATAGGTCCTCATACAAATCACTAGGAACAATGAACGTACGATGATTAAACGTGATTTGAATGGACTTAAGACGGCTTCCATCTGGCTCGATAACAAGGCGAACGGTCCCTGCTCCCAGTTTTGATGTTATAATCAAACTCGAGCTCAGAGGCAACTCAATCATATGATTTGTCGCAGATTGCAACCAAGCTGATCCATCTTCGGAAGATGCCGAGCAAGGAAGAAAAATTGCGAAAAACATGAGGCCCATAAAGAATGGTTTCAAGGTGTGTGTTTGCATAATACGATCTACTTAACTACAATCGCTCCTAATAGTTCAACCTCATCGAACTCTTCCCATTCGGTCACTTTACCAAATCTATTTCGAGTCTTTGGGGTTCGAATTCTCGTCTTCGGCCCGGGAGTTGTACTATTTACCAATTTTTCGAACGCAGCATGACAATCCTTACTTAAAACTATACATCCATTAGACCCTTTGTTATGTGCGTCTTCTAACCAGAGGTGAATTCTAAATTCAGATCTTCCCTTCTTGTCCCACATATCATCGCCAGGCGCCTTGTCCTGAGGGTCTAATATCCACGCATTTCCTCCCACGTTCGGGAACTCTGCATCTCCACCCTTAATACGTTGGTATATTTTATAAGTCCCTTGAGGCAGTGGACCAACATTTCTTTCTCGTGTATTCTTAGAATCATTGTCGCCGCAACTGCACTGATCCTTTTGGCAGTTGATTGTTTCTCCCTCTGACGATGCCGTAAACGTTTGATTTTCGATATCATACGTTGCTGTCACAAGCAGCCCTAAGTAATCATTTCCATTAACTCCATTATTCCCGACGAACCCGTAAAGGTTCGCCCCCCCCTGTTCTTCGATGGGATCTTTGGATAGCCATCTTCCAATTTGAGGTGAGTAATATCGGTAGCCGTAGCTGTAGTAGCCGGTCTCTGAGTCAAAGAACTGACCGTGGAACCCAAAGTCGAAGTCATACGAACTTGAGCCTTGCTCCACCCAATCCGCATCAGTAATCTCACGTAATCCAAACGCGCTGAACTGGTACCGTTCCTGGACGACTCCTGAGGTATCCACCACCGAAGTCGGATCGTAGTAATCCATCAAGCAATACAGGCTTTCATCCAGCGTCCCGTTGCCATCGGTATCCCGATCCCGCCTGATCAATTCATCACGGTGATTGGGACGCGCTCCCCACAGGTATTGCTGCGAAGCATCTGCCGAGCTGCCTTCCCGCTCTTCGATCGCTTTCCAATTATCGCTAAAGTAGCTGTGATATGCGGTTCCCCCGGTCGTGCGGACGATGCGGCGGGCCTTCCCATCATATTGGTAGGTGGCCACGGTGGCCGCACTTTCATCCTTCACCTCGACGAGTCGTCCCCAGGCATCCCATTCGAGTTCGTAATACTTGGCCCAATCCCCGCTCACATCCGGCGGCATTTGCGTCGCTTGACCAGCTTTGTCGTAGAGGATGCCGTCATTGCTTCCATCGAGTTGGGTAATCTGGTTGTCCTGATTGTTCACCCGACTCTGATCCAGGGTTTCCAAGCCATCCGCACTAGAGGTATAACGCTCCCAGTTACCGGTGGCATCATAGTCGAAGTTCTCTTCCAACGCAGGTATCCCGCCGATGGCGGTTTGGTTCAGGTTCAGGTTACCTCGCGCAAAGTCGGTCACCTGATACAGGTCATCGTAGCCGTAGTGTTCGTCCTGGTTGGACGGAGCCGCAAGGTTCTTACGCCAAGTTCTGTTACCAGAGCGGTCGTAGCCATACTGGATACGGTCGAGTTCGGTGATTTCATCGTCGGTTTGCCAATTCATGTCCACGGTCCGACCGAAGCGATCATAACCAACATAGGGATCGCCGGAGTCTCGCTGGGGTTCTCCGCTATTGGCGATATAACTCAACTCGATGGAGGGTTCAGCGTAACCAAGCTCCACGTAGCGACTCGCTCCCACATAGGTGTAATCAACGAGGTTCTGCCCTTCCCCATTAACTTTCAAACTCGCCACTCGACTGAGGACATCGTCGAGGCTGTCGATTCCGTAAGCGTAATCAATTACTCTTCCATCGGGGTAGGTCATCGAAGTGCGCCGGTTAGTGTTGCCCGAGCCATCCTCGTAAGCGTAGCTCACCTTGGGCGTGGATCCGTCCACCATCCCACTGTGCGATTGAGCGTCCTCGCTCAACTGCCCAAAGTCGCTGTAGGTGTATTTCACCTCATTGAGCACCGCATCGACTGCGTCATAACTGGTCACTTTGGATGTCATTCCTCGCACTTCATATTCGGTCGCGATCCGCTTGACGGTTTCATCAATGCCGCTTCCGAAGGCTGTCACCTCGTCGTCTACGGTCCGGCCCAGCTTGTCAAAGCTATAAGTATGAACGGTTTCGTTGGGGTCTTTCTTAGTCTCAACTTGCCCTTGCCGATTGTAACTGTATTCGATTCGCTGGTAAGTCGCATCCCAGCCGTCTCCCACCGGATCGTGACTGTCATCGCTTTCAGGATAAATCTTGGCTCGAAGCAGGTCGTTGCGGGCTATATCCGAGTCGGACAAGGTCGTTCCGTAAACCCAGCGCGTCACCTGATTGCCGGTTTCAGCGTTCACCAGGGTCATCGTCGCCAATTGACTGTCGGCGGTATAGGTGTAGGCACTGATTCGCTCACCATCGTTGCAACAGTTCAGGTCGCTGCCGTGACAGCCACACCCCGCTTCATAAGCCGCTTCCACCTGGCGCAGGCTTCTTCCCGCCGCGTCGTTTTGCCAACGGCTCACCACTCCCATGGGATCGATCGTTGCCCCGGATTCTTCGTCGGCCCCGTAGCGTTGAGTCACCACAAGCACGGTATCAGAGCGTTCCGGCACCGTATCGGGGCGGTCAAGTTCAGCACCCCCATTGGTTCCGTAGTTGGCGTTGGCCACGTTTCTTCCAATCGGGTCATACCAGTTAGCGGTGTAGCTTCGACGCCCTTTCGGCTGGGCTCCGTTCGGTCCATTCAAAGCCCCAGTGCCAGTCACGTCAGGCGCGTCATGGAAGCGCTGGCTCGCAGATGCACTTATGACCTGACTCGCTTCGTCGTAGACGGTTTTGGCCTGCTCGATGACGATATCGTTGACGATGCTGTTTGCCGGACTGACAGCGCTTGCTGAGGCACTCAAGGAACCGGGATTGCCGTTTTCATCGTAGTAAGCACGCGTATAGCTGGTTGTCGAAGGAACGCCTTCTTTCAAGTAGCTCGTCTTACTGGCGAAGGGGTGGATTTCCACTGTGTCCACCATCTGGGTTTCGAAGGTGGTTTCCCGCAGTTTCACGTCGGTCCCGGCATTGCCTTGACGCACCAGGAGTTCCTTTTGGTATTCGGCCACAGCTCCCTCGGTTGGGTTTGTCGTATCGTAGTAGATATTCTCATACACAAGTCCGTCATTGGCTTTAAGCGTCACCGTCAGAGTGGTGCTCACATCTTTAACAGGTTCGGTCACACTCTGGATCGCAGAGGGCTTGGCCGCTACCGTGGGCAAACCAATCGACGAGAACTCACGATAGGTGAACCATTCTTTGCCCGTTCCCGATTCCTTGCGTTTGAACAACATTACCATTCCCGCCGGATTGGTGTAAACAACGTTCTCATTCCCATTGGGCAGGGTTTCAGTCGTTTGGATCGACCAGGTGTTCCAGTCAGTCACTCCCGGGGCATCCGCGTTCGGGGCGTAATCGTAAATAAACTCTTCGTTCCCTCCACGAATAAATTCTTTATGAACCCGTCTGTCGTCATGATAAGTGAAGTAATAACTGCTGAAGGGTTTCAGTTGGATGTCGTCGACCGATTCCGGGTCCAAGCCCAAGTTTAACAGCTTCGCATATCCCTCCGGACTGACCACATACTTGAGCCCGTGGGCGAACCCGTCCACGTCACCCGCCTTATAATACCGGTAGTAGGTCTGACGCAACACAGCCCAACTCTCACTTTCTGCATTGTACTCGGCGATGTCGGCTCGCTCCAGATCCCCGGTGGATCCACCATCATCCGTATCGATGTAGTAAGTATACTGCGCCTCTCTTACAGGAGTTCCGTTCACATTCAAGACGACCGCCCATAGCAAGCCCGCATTAGCCCCTTCCTCAAGGTAACTGTAATCGTAGCAACTGCTTTCCGCACCGGTTTCACTCTCATACTTCATCTGCACAAGCCGTCCAAAGGCATCGTATTGCGCTGTCGTCACATGACCGAAGGGATCGATCATGCTCTTAAGCTGTCCGCGAAGCACTCCCGGCACGCTCGCACTATTGTCGTAGAAGACCCAGCGCGTTCCGTTCTTACGGGTCAGGCAATACTCGGCAGATGCCGACTTGTGCACCAACTTCGCCTGGCTCGCGAAGGCTGCCGTCCAACCGCCTGATCCGTCACTCTTGAAGCGCAACGCCGAACCCGCATCAAACTGTACCACGATTCGAGCTTCGCTATCGACGGTCCGGAACACCAAATACGCCATCTGCCGCACAAACCAACTCGCACCGTTAACCCCATACGCGGCATTGGTCGCCCGATTGCTGTAACTCCGACGGTGCCCCCACGACACTCCAAAGCCATGTGAGCTCAGGTCGGTTTGCATCAGCTTGAGCATCCCGGTCCCGTATCGCACCGGATTTTCCGACTGACACTCTTCGGTCACCGGATCCTGCCCCTGCTCCCCACAACAAGTCTCCCCACAAGATTCACACCCACAGTCCTCAGTGCTTTCCGGCGTACAACTGCTGCTATAGCTTGATGACGACGAACTCGATGAAGGATGACTACTGCTCGATGAACTACTGCTCGAACTCGATGAGGGCGGGCCACTGCTCGATGAACTACTCGAACTGGAAGGGATACTGCTCGAACTCGAACTCGAACTCGACCACGAACTGGAAGAACTACTGCTCGATGAACTACTGCTCGATGAACTACTGCTCGACGAACTACTACTCGATGAAGAACTCGACGCCTCTTCTTTCACCAGATAGTTGCCGATTTGTCGCCCGATACCGTCGTAGACGAACTTCTCAACGGCTTCCCGACCTGCCGTCGTCTTCTTGATGACATTGCTGTCCTCATCATACCAGGTTTCACTCACCAGCGCTTTATTCCCCACCGCACCTATACTCGGATTAACGGCATAATCTTCACTCTTGTAATTTCGTCCCTGACTGTCGTAATACATCTTCCGACGACCCATCAGATTACCCGTCCCCACCGAGTCGTGGTATTGCTCCACCTCAATCACCCGCCCACTATTGTCGTAGGTATTACTGCTGATAAATGCGGTCGCACCATCGTTGGTCGTTGTGTCAATCTGACGGTCCTGGTAATCGTAGGTGTACTCAGTAATTCGGTCTTTCGTGGGGTCGATATCCTCCAGCGATAAGCCGTCAATCAGACTTGTTGTTTTCGTCAGGTTCCCGTTTCCTCCTCCGTTGTCACCGTCATATTCGTTGACCTCCACCTCAACCATGTTGTTCTCGGTCATCACGCCCCCTCCGGATGGATCACTGTCAGTCGCCCCTGTATCGTCGGTTCCCATCCAACGCGAAAGCGTCTTACCCAGCATGTCATAGACGGTACGAGTTATCGTCCCTCCGGCGCTCACCACCCGGTTGCGCCGATCCATACTGTCATACCCATAGACGGTTTCTTCATAGTTCTCGCCTTTCTCCCCTTCACCACAAGTAGGAACCTTGTGGTACACCCGCGTTGCCAACTCACGCCCCCACAGGTCGTAGATCGTTTTCCCCCACTTCACCCAACGCTCCTGAGGGAAAGTTTCCGCCCCATTCAACTCCCCAAAGTCAGTTTCGCGCTTCGCCTGGATATTATCGGTGATCCGGCCCAGATAGTCTTTCTTCACAATGCGGGCCAGACCAATCGTAGCATAACGTGGCGCAGATTCAGGTCCTGTCCGATATCCACTCGCGCTCCACTCTTCCCGGATATCATCTTGGAACACAGTAAATTGCACTGTCCGCACCGCAATCGATTTGGAACATTCGTCCAGCACTGCCTGATGTTCAGGGCCCAACGTTTTAGTAGATCGCCCCTGATCATCCACTTCGTAATCCGTTACCAGATGCGCTCCTCCCGATTCCAAGGTCGACCAATTCGCCGGAACCCCTTCGCTTAACGTCACATCCACATCCTCAACCTTGCGCACTACCGCTCCTGTCGCTAGATCGTATTCGTAACCGGTAATGTAACCTCTCCCATCCTTGAAGTAGGTTGTTTTCCCATATGCGTCATAACTGCTTGAAGACGTGTTCGCCACACCTGTTCCATTCTGTGCACCACCCACTTCGGGTTTCGTCGCCATCTCTTCACTCGGCTGATACGTCGGTGGCTCCGGAGGCAGACTACTACTGCTCGAACTTGAACTGCTCGAACTTGATGAAGAACTACTCGAACTCGATGAGGAAGGGCTACTGCTCGAACTTGAACTGCTCGAACTTGATGAAGAACTCGAACTACTACTCGACGAAGAACTACTCGGGAATGATGATGATGATGATGATGATGAACTGGAACTCATAGCACTTGGTTTCTATTGACTTTTTGAAACGACTCAGACATTTCAATCCGTTTGCAATTTATCTGTATTTTCACTACAGACCTTCGCATAAAACAAAACACAGTCAGTTCTGGCAAGAACTTTCTATACTTTTTCACAAACACATCCACCCCTCTCGAAATCCCCATAGATTTACACACCTCTAAACTTTACAAAACAAGGCAGATACAAACAGACCACCCCAAAAGCAACTATGACAGTCTTGTATAATTCATCACGATAACTTTGGTTTCCCCATTCCAAATATCCTCTCCGACAAATCCCCCATCTTCTCGTCGTTTATTAACTCACGAAACTCCGCATCATCCTCAAATACTCGCCAACGATTATCTAAATCCATTTTTTCTGCCTTACCGTGGAATTTAGTGGCATCAAACGAACTCCCAAACCCCCACCCAGGAACCTCACGGACAGCCCCTTCATTAGAACAATCACGAACACCAATTTGTCGACAAAGCTCATCGCGATACTCTTTATCATCTTTCCATCGATTGAAATTGATGCATATCTTCTCGTTCTGGAGACTATTAAAATGCCCAAGAAACTCATGTGCATAATTCTTCCAAAGCTGGGGGAAAAATGCCCGGCCATTTGCATCGCGCATGAACATGTCCCGGAAAAGTCCGTTCTTTGACCGATCTCGCCCTATCTTCAACCGACTTGCAATTGTATTGTATGGATCGCGCAGTAGAAGAACATCGATTACTCTAACCGGAATTTGTTCCTCAGGATACGGAAATTGATAATTTCTTAAAAACTGTAACCGGCGATCTTCGATTGCGTAAAGCAGGAGACACTTCGCTTCATTCAGTCGCACAGCTTTCCCTTTTTTGTGAACAGCTGGCAAATCATCAGAGGCCTGATCAGAACGAATCTTTTTCTTTCCTGTTACATCATTGATGTAACACACCGGACCATCGAACAAACTAATTAACCAATTCTGCACAGCATGAGTTCCACTTCGACGTAAACCCACAAACCGGATTTCCACGAACTCATGCTTATTCCCTATAAATAAAGCGTCTTCACTTTCCATAATCTACAAAAATATGCAGAATCCAATCCGAAAGAAAAGAAATTTTCCACTATTTCGACAACACATCGCCCTACCCACCCCTTGAAGGAATTACTAGATTTTCGTAAGTTTCAACCATGAATACTTCTGCCTCGGAAACAAATCTTCAGACTCAAAACCGCACTCTCGGCAAATATCTCTGAGCGCCTCCAAATCGTGATGAATCTTACTAACTCCCTGATTATCGTGCTTGTTCTTCCCGATCCAACGGTCCCCTGAATAATCTTTACTCGATTCAGTTGCTCTCCAAAACGATGTGACAAAAACGGCCGAAGGATGAGAACAATCTCGAAAATTTGATAGCATTATTCGAATGTCATCTTTCCCGCAATGAGACCAAATTGAACTCGCTAGACAAAAGTCAAATTTCACTCCAAATACCGAACAATCCCAGTTTTCATTTCTATCAAAGGAAGGCTGCTTCTCTTCCATTAATCCCTCCCATAACACTTTCGATTTACCCATGTCCAAGCGCTCATTCCAAGGCTCAATTCCATAATAATTATTCGGTTCGAGATAGTCGATAAACCAGACTCCACTTCGAAGCCAGCCGCAACCATAATCCAAAATCTTTGAATCTCTACTCAGTCCCAATTCCCGAAACATTTTCAATTGATTCCGCCCAGACTTCATGAATCCCTTGGGAATCTCAGGAAGCCGCTCCAATTCTGCTAGGTGTAATGTATTCATACGTATAGCACAAGTCTTTCCAAGTATTCTCCGATCATTTTCATTTAGAGAATTAGATCACTCTTACGAGCTTGTGTCGAACATACTTTTAATATCGCCAAACAAAAAAATAGTCATCAAATCGAGCGTAAGCGTCACAAAATTGGCCCTGTCGACGCGGCCGCGCTTTTAGTCCGTCAATTTCTCTCTGCTGGCTTCAACGATGGCCGGAACCGGCTGGCTTGCCGGGATCTCAGCGGCGCGTAAACGGGGAGGATTTAGTGACGCATACGATCTGCTGACAGTTTGTCTGGCCCTTAAAACACCCCTCCAGTAAGGCTGCGCGTCGTTCAGGTGAGATTTGAACACGACCCCGTGAGTCGACTTTGAGTAGTTCGTGAGTTGGCTCAGCTCCAGATTCTGTTGAAGATGTCATAGGTTCAAAGCCTACGACGTATTCAAAGCTATGGTCAACGGGCGCTAGATTTGACGCTTACTGTTGACGAACACGAAAAGGTTGTCGCGACCGAGTCGGATTCCATCGAGATGCTGACTCGCGAGTTCAAAGAGCCCGTTGAAGAATTTGCGCATGTCGCAGGGATCGAGAGCGACGAATATTTTCAGAGCGGCGTTTCCGAGTGCGATCATCAGCGGCCTCCTTTTTGCTCGGATGCGCGGAACGCGGCGATGAACTCGGTGGCGAGAGCGACTGATGATTGATCGCCGACCAGAACGCTGAGGCCGTCACTGAACTGGATCACTAAGCGCGGTGCCAGGGTTTTTGCGAAATGAACTTCCGCGAAATGAACGCTCTCGCATTCGGCTCGACAATGGTGCTTTTTTTGATGAGATGGTTTCTTTGCCATCCCGCAAATTTACCGGCGGATTAGCCCGATGACCACGGGGCGAATTTATTGACGCTTACAATTTTAAAAACTGCTCATGAGATCAAGACGATCACGCCCTTTGCCTAGAAAGTGGCACGAGAGAAAGCAGAAGAGGAACAGGTAGCGCAAGTCGCCGCCTGAAACCAAAGCGAATCGAAAGCTGGCGGATATGTCAAGTGGTGTTCGACTTAACGCTTACGTTTTTTGCGCCGCACAGTGCCTTTATTGCCTCCTGCCAGATTGCTCGGCTTCCTACTTCTTCCAGCCAAAACAAGCATTAGCTAACGATCTAATTGCGTAGCCAATTACCAAACCTGCGATCGATGCTACTGTCGAAACCAACGCGTTACTCAATACGAAAGGAGACGCCGTCCGTTCATTAAAAACTGCCAGAAACGGAAAAACTAACGAAGCAAATATAACTTTATACTTTTGATAAAAGATGGCCTCATAAAGAGTTGAAAAAAGAAATACAAACCCAAAGTAATATATCCACATGTCGATCCCTTCCTCCAATCTGACACATGACAGAAAGTAAAGAGAAAATCCCAGCGCGCCATAGAGTATCAAATATACAATTTCTTTACCAAGCATATTCTTTTTCATCAAATCTCTTTCAGCTCCGCGTGTCCACAATGACAGATGCACTCGCACGCCCTCTCTTGAAGTTCACTAAACCCTCCCCCATGAAAATCTGCGTCTCCAGCTAATGAAACAGCGAGCCAATGTACGTCGGCAGATTTTTTACATAAAAATCTGGCTTCAACGCTCCCTTGTTTATTACATATCTCATACATATCGCTTAAAAAATTACGGTCGCAGTGCTCCTTTTCCACTCCGCAAATAGTATAACATCTATCATGTTTTTGACAGGCGCTTAGAAACCACTGCGGCGCACCAGTACACATATTATCTGTACCGGTCGTATAATCAAAATCCTCTTTTTGAGTTAACTCTGAAGTCTCACTAGTGCCATCAGGACATGGTCCGCATCCAAACCTTAATAATCCCAAATAATCTAAATCATTCGCCACGTTATTTCCAACGACCCCATACAAGTCAACTCCGCCCGCTTCCTCGATGGGATCTTGAGATAGCCATCTTCCAATTTGAGGTGAGTAATACCGGTAACCGTAATTGTAGTATCCGGTCTCATCGTCAAGGAACTGACCGTGGAACCCAAAGTCGAAGTCATACGAACTTGAGCCTTGCTCCACCCAATCCGCATCAGTAATCTCACGTAATCCAAACGCGCTGAACTGGTAGCGCTCTTGCACGGCTCCCGAACTATCCACCATCGAAGTCGGATCGTAGTAGTCCATCAAGCAATAAAGTCGCTCATCAAGGGTTCCGTTTCCATCCGTATCCCGGTCCCGGCGGATCAACTCATCACGGTGGTTGGGCCGCGCTCCCCACAGGTATTGCCGCGAAGCGTCTGTCGAACTGTCTTCCCGATCTTCGATCGCTTTCCAGCTTTGATTGTAGTAGCTGTGATATGCGGTTCCCCCAGTCATGCGGACGATGCGACGGTTTGTGCCATCATATTCATAAGTCGCCACGGTGGTCGCACTTTCATCCTTCACTTCGACGAGTCGTCCCCATCCATCCCAGGTTAAATTGTAATACTTGGCCCAGTCTCCGCTCACATCCGGCGGCATTTGCGTTGCCTGTCCAGCTTTATCGTAGAGGATGCCGTCATTGTTTCCATCGATTTGGGTAATCTGGTTGTCCTGATTGTTCACCCGACTCTGATCCAGGGTTTCCAATCCATCCGCACTGGCAGTATACCGCTCCCAGTTACCGGTGGCATCATAGTCGAAGTTCTCTTCCAACGCAGGGATCCCGCCGATGGCGGTTTGGTTCAGGTTCAGGTTACCTCGCGCAAAGTCGGTCACTTGATACAGGTCATCGTATTGATAGGCTTCGTCCTGACCGGACGGAGCCGCAAGGTTCTTGCGCCAAGTCCTGTTGCCAGAGCGGTCGTAGCCATACTGGATACGGTCGAGTTCGGTGGTTTCATCGTCGGTTTGCCAATTCATGTCCACGGTCCGACCGAAGCGGTCGTAACCAACATAGGGATCGCCGGAGTCTCGCTGGGGTTCTCCGCTATTGGCGATATAACTCAACTCGATGGAGGGTTCAGCGTAACCAAGCTCCACGTAGCGACTCGCTCCCACATAGGTGTAATCAACGAGGTTCTGCCCTTCCCCATTAACTTTCAAACTCGCCACTCGACTGAGGACATCGTCGAGGCTGTCGATTCCGTAAGCGTAATCAATTACTCTTCCATCGGGGTAGGTCATCGAAGTGCGCCGGTTAGTGTTGCCCGAGCCATCCTCGTAAGCGTAGCTCACCTTGGGCGTGGATCCGTCCACCATCCCACTGTGCGATTGAGCGTCCTCGCTCAACTGCCCAAAGTCGCTGTAGGTGTATTTCACCTCATTGAGCACCGCATCGACTGCGTCATAACTGGTCACTTTGGATGTCATTCCTCGCACTTCATATTCGGTCGCGATCCGCTTGACGGTTTCATCAATGCCGCTTCCGAAGGCTGTCACCTCGTCGTCTACGGTCCGGCCCAGCTTGTCAAAGCTATAAGTATGAACGGTTTCGTTGGGGTCTTTCTTAGTCTCAACTTGCCCTTGCCGATTGTAACTGTATTCGATTCGCTGGTAAGTCGCATCCCAGCCGTCTCCCACCGGATCGTGACTGTCATCGCTTTCAGGATAAATCTTGGCTCGAAGCAGGTCGTTGCGGGCTATATCCGAGTCGGACAAGGTCGTTCCGTAAACCCAGCGCGTCACCTGATTGCCGGTTTCAGCGTTCACCAGGGTCATCGTCGCCAATTGACTGTCGGCGGTATAGGTGTAGGCACTGATTCGCTCACCATCGTTGCAACAGTTCAGGTCGCTGCCGTGACAGCCACACCCCGCTTCATAAGCCGCTTCCACCTGGCGCAGGCTTCTTCCCGCCGCGTCGTTTTGCCAACGGCTCACCACTCCCATGGGATCGATCGTTGCCCCGGATTCTTCGTCGGCCCCGTAGCGTTGAGTCACCACAAGCACGGTATCAGAGCGTTCCGGCACCGTATCGGGGCGGTCAAGTTCAGCACCCCCATTGGTTCCGTAGTTGGCGTTGGCCACGTTTCTTCCAATCGGGTCATACCAGTTAGCGGTGTAGCTTCGACGCCCTTTCGGCTGGGCTCCGTTCGGTCCATTCAAAGCCCCAGTGCCAGTCACGTCAGGCGCGTCATGGAAGCGCTGGCTCGCAGATGCACTTATGACCTGACTCGCTTCGTCGTAGACGGTTTTGGCCTGCTCGATGACGATATCGTTGACGATGCTGTTTGCCGGACTGACAGCGCTTGCTGAGGCACTCAAGGAACCGGGATTGCCGTTTTCATCGTAGTAAGCACGCGTATAGCTGGTTGTCGAAGGAACGCCTTCTTTCAAGTAGCTCGTCTTACTGGCGAAGGGGTGGATTTCCACTGTGTCCACCATCTGGGTTTCGAAGGTGGTTTCCCGCAGTTTCACGTCGGTCCCGGCATTGCCTTGACGCACCAGGAGTTCCTTTTGGTATTCGGCCACAGCTCCCTCGGTTGGGTTTGTCGTATCGTAGTAGATATTCTCATACACAAGTCCGTCATTGGCTTTAAGCGTCACCGTCAGAGTGGTGCTCACATCTTTAACAGGTTCGGTCACACTCTGGATCGCAGAGGGCTTGGCCGCTACCGTGGGCAAACCAATCGACGAGAACTCACGATAGGTGAACCATTCTTTGCCCGTTCCCGATTCCTTGCGTTTGAACAACATTACCATTCCCGCCGGATTGGTGTAAACAACGTTCTCATTCCCATTGGGCAGGGTTTCAGTCGTTTGGATCGACCAGGTGTTCCAGTCAGTCACTCCCGGGGCATCCGCGTTCGGGGCGTAATCGTAAATAAACTCTTCGTTCCCTCCACGAATAAATTCTTTATGAACCCGTCTGTCGTCATGATAAGTGAAGTAATAACTGCTGAAGGGTTTCAGTTGGATGTCGTCGACCGATTCCGGGTCCAAGCCCAAGTTTAACAGCTTCGCATATCCCTCCGGACTGACCACATACTTGAGCCCGTGGGCGAACCCGTCCACGTCACCCGCCTTATAATACCGGTAGTAGGTCTGACGCAACACAGCCCAACTCTCACTTTCTGCATTGTACTCGGCGATGTCGGCTCGCTCCAGATCCCCGGTGGATCCACCATCATCCGTATCGATGTAGTAAGTATACTGCGCCTCTCTTACAGGAGTTCCGTTCACATTCAAGACGACCGCCCATAGCAAGCCCGCATTAGCCCCTTCCTCAAGGTAACTGTAATCGTAGCAACTGCTTTCCGCACCGGTTTCACTCTCATACTTCATCTGCACAAGCCGTCCAAAGGCATCGTATTGCGCTGTCGTCACATGACCGAAGGGATCGATCATGCTCTTAAGCTGTCCGCGAAGCACTCCCGGCACGCTCGCACTATTGTCGTAGAAGACCCAGCGCGTTCCGTTCTTACGGGTCAGGCAATACTCGGCAGATGCCGACTTGTGCACCAACTTCGCCTGGCTCGCGAAGGCTGCCGTCCAACCGCCTGATCCGTCACTCTTGAAGCGCAACGCCGAACCCGCATCAAACTGTACCACGATTCGAGCTTCGCTATCGACGGTCCGGAACACCAAATACGCCATCTGCCGCACAAACCAACTCGCACCGTTAACCCCATACGCGGCATTGGTCGCCCGATTGCTGTAACTCCGACGGTGCCCCCACGACACTCCAAAGCCATGTGAGCTCAGGTCGGTTTGCATCAGCTTGAGCATCCCGGTCCCGTATCGCACCGGATTTTCCGACTGACACTCTTCGGTCACCGGATCCTGCCCCTGCTCCCCACAACAAGTCTCCCCACAAGATTCACACCCACAGTCCTCAGTGCTTTCCGGCGTACAACTGCTGCTATAGCTTGATGACGACGAACTCGATGAAGGATGACTACTGCTCGATGAACTACTGCTCGAACTCGATGAGGGCGGGCCACTGCTCGATGAACTACTCGAACTGGAAGGGATACTGCTCGAACTCGAACTCGAACTCGACCACGAACTGGAAGAACTACTGCTCGATGAACTACTGCTCGATGAACTACTGCTCGACGAACTACTACTCGATGAAGAACTCGACGCCTCTTCTTTCACCAGATAGTTGCCGATTTGTCGCCCGATACCGTCGTAGACGAACTTCTCAACGGCTTCCCGACCTGCCGTCGTCTTCTTGATGACATTGCTGTCCTCATCATACCAGGTTTCACTCACCAGCGCTTTATTCCCCACCGCACCTATACTCGGATTAACGGCATAATCTTCACTCTTGTAATTTCGTCCCTGACTGTCGTAATACATCTTCCGACGACCCATCAGATTACCCGTCCCCACCGAGTCGTGGTATTGCTCCACCTCAATCACCCGCCCACTATTGTCGTAGGTATTACTGCTGATAAATGCGGTCGCACCATCGTTGGTCGTTGTGTCAATCTGACGGTCCTGGTAATCGTAGGTGTACTCAGTAATTCGGTCTTTCGTGGGGTCGATATCCTCCAGCGATAAGCCGTCAATCAGACTTGTTGTTTTCGTCAGGTTCCCGTTTCCTCCTCCGTTGTCACCGTCATATTCGTTGACCTCCACCTCAACCATGTTGTTCTCGGTCATCACGCCCCCTCCGGATGGATCACTGTCAGTCGCCCCTGTATCGTCGGTTCCCATCCAACGCGAAAGCGTCTTACCCAGCATGTCATAGACGGTACGAGTTATCGTCCCTCCGGCGCTCACCACCCGGTTGCGCCGATCCATACTGTCATACCCATAGACGGTTTCTTCATAGTTCTCGCCTTTCTCCCCTTCACCACAAGTAGGAACCTTGTGGTACACCCGCGTTGCCAACTCACGCCCCCACAGGTCGTAGATCGTTTTCCCCCACTTCACCCAACGCTCCTGAGGGAAAGTTTCCGCCCCATTCAACTCCCCAAAGTCAGTTTCGCGCTTCGCCTGGATATTATCGGTGATCCGGCCCAGATAGTCTTTCTTCACAATGCGGGCCAGACCAATCGTAGCATAACGTGGCGCAGATTCAGGTCCTGTCCGATATCCACTCGCGCTCCACTCTTCCCGGATATCATCTTGGAACACAGTAAATTGCACTGTCCGCACCGCAATCGATTTGGAACATTCGTCCAGCACTGCCTGATGTTCAGGGCCCAACGTTTTAGTAGATCGCCCCTGATCATCCACTTCGTAATCCGTTACCAGATGCGCTCCTCCCGATTCCAAGGTCGACCAATTCGCCGGAACCCCTTCGCTTAACGTCACATCCACATCCTCAACCTTGCGCACTACCGCTCCTGTCGCTAGATCGTATTCGTAACCGGTAATGTAACCTCTCCCATCCTTGAAGTAGGTTGTTTTCCCATATGCGTCATAACTGCTTGAAGACGTGTTCGCCACACCTGTTCCATTCTGTGCACCACCCACTTCGGGTTTCGTCGCCATCTCTTCACTCGGCTGATACGTCGGTGGCTCCGGAGGCAGACTACTACTGCTCGAACTTGAACTGCTCGAACTTGATGAAGAACTACTCGAACTCGATGAGGAAGGGCTACTGCTCGAACTTGAACTGCTCGAACTTGATGAAGAACTCGAACTACTACTCGACGAAGAACTACTCGGGAATGATGATGATGATGATGATGATGAACTGGAACTCATAGCACTTGGTTTCTATTGACTTTTTGAAACGACTCAGACATTTCAATCCGTTTGCAATTTATCTGTATTTTCACTACAGACCTTCGCATAAAACAAAACACAGTCAGTTCTGGCAAGAACTTTCTATACTTTTTCACAAACACATCCACCCCTCTCGAAATCCCCATAGATTTACACACACACAAACCCTACAAAACAAGGCAAATACAAGAGATTTAACTCAAAACCACCTTTTGCCAATCTTGACGAATTTATCTCGATATTTTACACATGCCTCTTCATTCTAAGGCTCACAGAACATTTCTTGAACAATTTTAGCCGACAGCATATTTCTGTCACCGTATCCACGGACTACTGATTTCCCACATATTACTTGAATTCTTCTTTCAAATTGGGAAAGGTCAGCTGGACCATAAGTGCATTGGCCGCAACCGCCCAGCAATCACCATTTCACGCTCTCCCACATCCAATCGCCCAAATTTAGCGAGCTTGCAGTATAGATAACATTTCAGCCCCCCCCTCCCTATGCAATGGAATCCCCAAACTAAATAGATCTGGTGAATTTACAATAATGAACGACAAATTACTGGTATCAGCGAACAAAATCCGGTCGAAGGTATTCCTTGGAGGAACGATTAGCAGTTTTGAGTCCGACGGAAGAAATCAATTCTCCCTCCTCATAAGGCATGGTTTAAATCCTGATTCCGACTTCCTTGATATCGGTTGCGGCTGCTTACGGGGCGGATACTGGACTATGCGATTTTTGGATCGTTGTAAATATTTCGGTATTGAACCGAACCGAGAAATGCTTAAAGCAGGTATCGACGAAATCATCGGATCCGAGCTAATCTCCGACAAAAAACCAAGCTTCAACAACAATGAAGCATATGATTTTTCAGTCTTTGGGAGAAAACAAAGATTCGACTATGTGATGGCTGGGTCGATTTGGACACACGCCCCGAAAAACGATATTTCAATCATGATGCGACAATTCAAAAGCCACAGCAAACCAACAAGTATAATGTTCGCATCATTCGTGCGGGCACAATCGACACAACAAGATTATAAAGGGATGGAATGGGTAGGCAAGAGCCACAAATCGGACAAAGCAGGGCTAGTTCAGCACTTTCTACCATTCCTCGAAAAAATGGCGACTGAGAACGGCGTCTTCCTCGAGCACCTTAACCCTAATCGATTCGGTTCGATCTCCTGGCTAAAAGTAACTCCAAGCCAAAGCTAGGAAAGATTATGCCCCCCTCAAAAAGTCCTAAGAAAATTGTATTCAGCAACTCCCTTTCTCCCGGGGATATTGTAATGCTGACTGCTGCTGTTCGTGACCTCCACGAATGCAATCCGGGTAAGTTTAAAACAGATGTTCGAACTACAGCAAAACCGCTATGGGAACACAACCCCCACATCTCTCCTTTGTGCGAATCTGACGAAGATGTGGAATTGGTGCAATGCGAATACCCCCTAATACATAACAGCAATCAGCGTCCCTTTCATTTTATCCACGGATTTGCCCAATTCATATCAGATAAACTAGGTGTTCCAGTGATTCCCTCAGAGTTCAAGGGGGACATTCACCTCAGTAAAGAAGAGCAAAACTGGATTCCCCAGATAGAAGAAATAACCGGATCTGCTTCTCCATATTGGATTATTGTCGCCGGAGGCAAGATGGATTATACCATTAAGTGGTGGAGCCCAGAACGCTTTCAGAAAGTTGTGGATCACTTCGATGGCCGAATTCAGTTCGTTCAAGTCGGAGAGAAAGATCACCACCACACTTCTCTGAAAAACGTGATTGATCTAAGAGGCAAGACAGATATTCGCCAATTGGTGCGCTTAGTCTACCACTCACAAGGTGTTCTAAGCCCAGTTACATTCTTGATGCACTTGGCTGCAGCAGTGCCGACGAAGTCGGGTCAATTGGCAAGCAGACCATGCGTTGTTGTTGCCGGAGGAAGAGAGCCTTCGCATTGGGAAGCTTACCCCGGGCATCGCTTTCTTCACACACAAGGCGCCCTACCTTGCTGCGAAACCGGAGGATGCTGGAAAGCGCGAACAGTTCCAATCGGCGACGGAGATCAAAAAGACCGGAGGGAGAATCTATGCGAGCGAGTAGCGGAAAATGGACTTCCCCGATGCATGGATATGATATCAGAGCACGAGGTAATTTCAGCAATACAGAGTTATTTCGATGGCGGCGTTATTCGATTCATTGATTCCAAAAAAATTGAAACACCAGCACCACAAACATCGGAATTGAGCGTTCCAAATTCTGTCGAATCAAATTCAGAGGGGTCCCAACATCGCGGGACACCTAAATGGGGGATCAAAATTTACTCTCTTCGCCGATCTGGGACTCATGCAATCACCAATTGGATCTCAAGCCATTTTACTGGAAATATATTTTATGCAAATGACGTTCTGAATCGCCACTCTAATTTGGAATCTGGATTTGAGTGCGATGTTTTGCCCGCTATTGACGGGCGTGTACGTGTTCCACTCGATTTTAGTTCATCAAATTCGTCGGATGTCTCAATCGCTATTTTTGAAGACGTCAATTTTGGCTCGATATGGGAGGGCGAAGAGAAGGCATTCTCTGGGAAGCGAACAAATCTTAGAATCTTAGTTTTACGCGATCCATTCAACATGCTCGCCAGCAGAATGGCACTAACAAAGAGAAAAAAGAGCAAATTTATAACTGACCGAATGCTAAAAACGAATGGGAATGTTCCTGTCTGCGTGTCAATCTGGAAATCTTATGCACGACAATTTTTAGAGCTTAAAAAAACGAACTCTTCCTCAGATATCGCAGTCAATTACAATCGTTGGGCTGTCGACGGTTCGTATCGTCACGAAATCAGTGAACAATTGAACCGGCCATTCACCGATTCGGAAAAGGAACGCGTCCCTGGGGATGGATTCGGAAGTTCCTTCGATGGGGTTCGCCTGAACAATAATGCTTCAAAAATGAAAGTTCTCGAACGGTGGAGATCGTTCGAAGATGACCCGGACTTCAAGCGGTGGATAAATGACGACGAACTTCAATCTCTCTCAGAAGATATTTTCGGAAAAATCACGTAATTGTGTAATATGATCAATTACAATGGCTTCGCTTGAAGGCCTGATCGCGACAAAGATTTACCCCAAACCAGAGCGCCTAAAAGGCACCGAGAGATCAGGATACGGTGCGAGACAATATTCAGCTACATCTAGCTCGAGCAAAGTCGGCCAACTCAGTCGGAACATTATCTCTGAACCTTTTGGCCAACCATTCTATTTGTCCTGATTAGGACAAATCCCTATCGTATCAAAGGCTACTAATTTTAATGCTATCAGGACTTCTCGATAATCTTCTCAAGAAGTTCGTCAGAAGAAATAGGAGAAGTCCCGTGCCTGCTAACAACTATGCCTGCTGCGATATTTGCTAGCTTGGCGGATGTTTCAAGCGGTTCTCCGATCGCTAGTGCAGCAGAAAGAACCGCCACTACTGTATCACCAGCTCCAGAGACATCGAATACTTCTCTCGCCTCAGTTTCAAGCCGCCCGATGACCTTGCCATTTTCTCCAAGCAGCATACCCTCGGAGCCAAGCGTTATGACCAGTCTCTCTGAGCCAAATTTGGAAAATATAGAATCCATTACAGCTTTATCATCAAACGCCTGCGCGGGATCGCTGCCAAATCCAGCCAGCTGCAGCGCCTCACTGCGATTTGGTGTCATTAACGTCATACCAGAAAGATCGAGATAACGTTTAGGTTTCGGATCTACAACTAAAAGAGGAGGATTGGATATCTCACCTGCTACTTCTCTTACGGCCCTAATCAGGGCGTCGTCGACAACCCCTTTTGCATAATCAGAAAACACTACAGCATCCGCGTCTCCAATAACCTCGCGAATTTGCTGACGATTGAAACAATGAGAAATTCCATATGAGGAAGAGTCCAACTCCCGATCAATACGACAAAGCTGTTGCCCCTGGGCGACGACTCGCGTTTTTATGATTGTAGCTGCGTTCTCACTTTCTCCAACTGATGAAAGAGCGATACGACGCTGCACCAGGATATTTTGAAGAATTCCCCCTTCAGCGTCGTTCGAATACGCACCGACAAGAGTGACAGGAACTCCCAGGGCGGCGAAATTGTGCGCCACATTGGCCGCGCCCCCGAGACAATAACTGTTTCCAGTGATTGAAACCACCGGAACGGGCGCTTCCGGAGAAATCCGTGAAACATCACCCGTAATGTAGTGATCAAGCATGACGTCACCGATCACGACAACCCGCAATTCCGAAAACCTTTCAAGTATTTTTGCAATGTCCAAGTGAAGAAATGAAGTTTATTACCAGTCTTGATTCTCGATCACTTCGAGCCAGGCGTGAAGAATAAAAGTATGCATCTCCTGAATCCTAGCGGTGTTGCTGTTTGGAACAACAATAGAAAAATCAGATATAGCCTTAATTTTACCGCCTGCGTTTCCAGAAACCAAAATAGTGGTGACACCGTTTTTACAAGCCGCTTCAAAAGCGTGGGCGATATTCTCAGAATTCCCACTCGTAGAAAATCCAACTAAAATATCACCAGCGCCACCTAAAGCTTCAATTTGCCTGCTGAAGATCGAATCAAATCCATCGTCGTTTCCGATGCAAGTGATGGCCGAGCAGTCTGCGTTGAGTGAGATTGCAGGAAACGGGCGACGTTTACCCCGATAATAACCGATTAATTCCTCGCAAAGGTGCATGGAATCGGTAGCGCTTCCTCCATTGCCGCAGGCATAAACAGTCTTTCCCGTTCGAAGTCGCTCGAGCAATACATCACCAGTCAATTCGATATCCTCCAGTATCGATCCGAGGCCGGCGACACAGCTTTTTAGCGATTCATATTCCTTTTTAACAAGTGACATAATATCATTTTAACAATCTCAGTCGGATCGCTCAAGCTGGATCCATGGTTCTAATTTTCTCAATCAGTCGAGTCGCGCTTATGCCTTCAGCGTACGGCAGAAATTGTATCCTCGTTCCGATCTTGTCGAGCGCATCCCTCTCTTCCCCGTGCAGCGTGTCCAAAGTGTAGTCCCCTGCCTTAACGTAAACATCGGGCTCTAATATTCGAATCTCCTTTGTGATCCTTTTGGTGTTGAATATGACAACACGACTAACACAGCTCAAACCAGCAAGGCAAAAAGCTCGTTCTTGCTCCGGAACAATTGGCCGGCTCGCTCCTTTTAGGCCGTGGACACTTTCATCACTGTTGAGCAGTATCCAAAGCTCGTCTCCAAGCTGGCTCGCTTCCTGTAATGAATAGACATGCCCAGCATGGAGCAAATCAAAACAGCCATTCGTCAGAACAATGGCTTTGCCTTCTCTCCTAATTTTTTTTCGCTCCACATCAGCTTCTTCCACTGAAATGAGCTTACAATTGCTAAGATGATTCATATTTCGACCTCCTACCCTAAGTGTTGATTCCTGGTTAAGTAATTTTTCATGTAATCATCAACGGCTTCCTGAATCGTAAATCCGGTATTCCCATAGCCTAATCTTCGCAGTTTTTCAATGTTAGCTAGAGTATAATACTGATACTTTCCCTTCAATGAATCGGGCATATCGATATAACGAATATTTGGTTCGAGATCGAGCGAATGAAAAACTGATTTAGCCAGTGTATTCCAAGATGTCGCAACACCGCTCCCCAAGTTGAAGATTCCTGTCGCGTTTTGATCACTTGCCAGATGCAGAGTCATTGCCACTGCATCCTTTATGTACAAAAAATCTCGCATTTGGTCACCGTCTCCGTAATTTGGGTTATAGCTCTTGAAGAGGCATATTTCGCCAGATTCTTGAATCTGATCATAAGACTTTGCGACCAGACTTCGCATATCGCCTTTGTGGCTCTCGTTTGGGCCGAAAACATTGAAGTATTTGAGCCCGACAATATGATCAAACCACTTGTTGCGCCTAGCATAAAGATCAAACAGCTGCTTTGAATAAGCGTACATATTTAAGGGAAGAAACTGATTCAGGTCTTCGACTTGATCGTCCATTCCCTTGCTGCCGTCTCCGTAGGTTGCCGCGCTTGAAGCGTAGAGAAAGCGAATCCCTCGACTTAAGGCAGTTCCAGCAAGCACTTTAGAATATTCGTAATTGTTCTGGATCAGATAACCGGCATCCCTTTCAGTGGTAGACGAGCACGCGCCTAGATGAAAAATTGTTTCGAATTGATCAAAGTAGGCTGAGTTTTTCTCCGCTAAACTGAGTAACTTGTCCGCCTCCAAATAATCGGCAATCCGAAGAGAGAGCAAATTTTTGTATTTCTCATCGCTGCCAAGAAAATCAGCAACCACTATGTCATCCCGACCAGATTTATTCAGCGCGTGCACCAGTGCACTGCCGATGAAGCCCGCACCTCCAGTCACAAGTATCTTATTTTCGTTACTCATTGCAAAAATCTAATTGATGATTTTTCTCTTTTTTTTGCTACTCACTATGTTGCCACAAGATCGACTGAACACAGGAGGCGAAATCATGTCTCAGTTCATGCTCGCCCGTAATTTTATTTGCCCTACTTTTATCAGGCATCTCTGATAGGCCACACTCAACGCCCCACGCTCTAGCGCCAGTGCCCCAGGCTGTCTCGAGATCCACCATATTGTCACCGATCACGTGCGCTTCAGTGGGCGATATTTGAGAATGAGCACATGCTTGATTGATAAATCGAGGAGAGGGCTTTCGATATCCGTCTTCGACATCAGGCGACTCTGGAGCAATACACCACCCGGCAATCGCTGCGATTTCAATGTCGAGCAGCTCGAAAAGTCTCTCCTGGCAAGCGTGTACTCTATCAATAGTAAAGAACCCTCTACCAACACCCGACTGGTTGGTGAAAATAAAGAACGGAATATTGCATTTCAAAATCTCTTGAACCGCGATTTTCACACCGGGGAGCAATTCAACGTCGTCCGGATTATTCAAATATTCATGGTGCTGAATGAGGGTGCCATCGCGGTCTGAAAAAATCGCGGTTTTGGGATTCAAACAAGCGAAACGCGGATTCAGCCATACATTCTCCATAGTTCACCTTACCGCTTTGACGCTATTTTTGTAGGCGAATAAATTAAAGCTCCCCCCTGTTGAGTGCGAGCAGCCTAGACGGATTACGCTTTTGATCCATTCGGTGCTTTACAAACACTTAGGGCCATGACATTTCCTGTTCACTTAACACTTGGGATTTCGTCGAGTGTTACAAGGATGTCAAAAATGCTATTAGTTCTCGGCATTGACGAGCCCAAATGTCACCGTGATTTTCTATCAACTCTTTCGATGCGTTTACAATCCAATAATTGGAATCTCTGGCCAGCGGGGGAACTGGCTCTCCCTCATACATTGCTGGCTTCGGCGAATCCTGCGTGAGGTCCTATGCAGTCGGATAGTTTTCCCATCATGCTTCGAAGTGTGAAACACACCGAGCAGTGCCTTCTGATTGAGATCGAACTCAAATGGATCAAGGACGGCTTCGTCCGGGTCTGAAGCAGGAACAAACCATCGATTGATCAGGAAGGGGTTGTGCCCTGGAGTCTTTTTATAAAAGTAACTTTGGTAGACCCGCTTAGGAAGCTCAGGATCACCCCTTACAGCATCCGGATCTACATAGTATCTCGACATTCTCAAAGAGAACGGCGAGAAAAGACTTTCCAAGGTATGAATAAATTAGCCGCTATTTCAGTTTTGCAGAACGATTTTACCGCGCTCAATCAGCAGCAGTTGGCTTAGAGCGAGCGCTTCGTTCAAGTGAGATTTGAACACGGCCCTGCGAGTCAACTTTGAGTAGCTTGTATGTTGGCGCAACTCCAGGTTCCGTTGAAGATGTCATAGGTTCAAAGCCTACGACGCATTCAACGGACGCTCCATTTGAAGCTCACAATTGAGTTAACCGTTACTCAGTTTATCACTGAGACCGGCTCGAGTTGACTAACGACCCAAAAATTATACAGGATTTTTATACACGAAACTACAAAATCGGTGAAAAATCATGCAAACCAGTGAAAAGCCTCGCAAAAACAAAACCTCACAACACCTTAATTGTAAGCTACTTGCAAATACACAATACGTTTCAACAATTCGTCTATCGAGAACCTGAATCTAGCGCGCTCACCGATGGCATCACGTAAGCCTACCATTATAAAATAATTGCTACAAATTGACGTCTGTAGCGCCAATTTGCTCACCGGTCCTTCAGCCAACTATTGCAAACCTCCTTCTCTCCGCGCTCCTACACGCTCTGGGCTTGACCCTGGCAGTGAGCAAAAAGGGATTCCAGCAGAAGCTTTTATGTCCCAACTGTAATTTAGAAGCGAGAAAGCGAGTTGCTCTCGAAAGCATTCGTGTGAAAACGCGTAAAAAGAGTGTCGCCGATTTTTCCCTCGCGGAAATTTGAGAGCTGAAAATCGCCCCACAATGATGCCCGGAAATTCAGAAATGCCCGAAAATTGCCCGGCTGGGTTTGAGCTTTATGCTTTGTTGCCGCGAAGGGCGGCGTAAGTCGTTGAAAATAAAGGAAGTGGGCAGAGAAGGATTCGAACCTTCGAAGGCATAGCCAGCAGATTTACAGTGTGGCAGGAAGCACGGTAGAGGTGATCAAAGAAGGGGCTGTAGAGATTCTTACCGTAATAAATCGTAAATTTCTCTCTTAATCCGGAAGGATATGCCTCATCAAACTTTTCGGAATGATGTCGGAACTGCCGAAAAAACCAAAGTTTGGCGGGAAACAAAGAAATTCACTGCCCCCAGCCCATCAGAGCAAAACAAGCCCCCCCTTTTTTTTGCACCCCTGATTCCTCAGGCTGAAATTTCAACATCGTAACTTGTTTATAATAAGTAGGGCCGGTGGGGTTCGAACCCGCGACCAAGGGATTATGAGAAGACCTGAAAGTGACCGGCGATTTCGCCTGCCTCGCTCATGCGATTCTCGGAATTCGGCACAGGTAGAATTCTAAATCACGAAACGGGAGAGGCTATGTTAATCGAAGAATTGGGACGGCATTTTGCCATCGGGGGTCGCAAAGAGGCGGAAGGGCTTGCCGCAGGAAATCACGGCTTCTGGAATGTCATTTCTCTGGTCGGCCCCGGGGATTTGGCCTTTCCGGATCATCAGGGAGCAAAGTCAGTTCACTCCGAACTTCTCACGGGCTGGGAAGATCCCGATGAAGTTTACTCCGTGAACAAGCGGCACCTCGAACGCATTTTCGCCCACGTCGACGAGCTAGATTTCACGGAGCCCCTTCTTGTTCATTGCGCCCAGGGGTTGGGCCGAAGCCCTGCGGTGACCTTGGGCGTCGTTGCAAGGGCGCTATTTCTCGACGGGGAGGATGATCCTGCACCCCAATCGATCGGGTGAGGACAATCAATACACCTACTTCATGGGCGCGAGCCGGGCGAAGCAGCTACTGGCGGTGGTGCACGGGTGATGCGGGGATACTAGCGACCACTCACTCTTCCTGACAAATCTCAGCCGATACTCCTTTGATCTCATACCCGGACACCAAAGCGGCAAATACTTCGCTCCACAGATACCTCCGAATGCGCCCGATCTTAAGACCAGGAATGATCCCGTTGGCGGTCCAGCATTGGATCGTTCGCTCGGTAACTTTAACTTTTCTGGCAAGTTCACGGGTAGTTAAAAACTCGGAGTCGTTGACTGGAATCATGATCTCAACCTTGAAAGAGCTTATTTTTCTCGGAAACCTGCGTGACATGGAATCGGGCCACATGGCAAACCAAGTTGAACGAGAATCTTAGCCTGGCTCGGCACCATCTTTCTCGCCCTCCCGAACGCCTTCTCAGCGGGTGTTTCTTGAGCTGGACCAAGGCTGGAGCGCTCCCTTTTGACAACGCCCCCCCTTTTGATCAACGTTAGTAAAAAAACAACATCCTAACAAACACACCTCTTTTTGTATACTGTTTTTGTATACTGCCCCCTCACAAATGGGAGCATTTGGGGCCAAATGAGACAGTTTTCATAAAATAGCCTCACCTCAATCCCACTAACAGAACTCCTCTTTTTATTTTTGTAACCCGCTTATATAAAGTCATTTACAAAGTCTCTCCTCCTGAGAGCTGCTCCCCTGAAGAGGGATTCTTGAACGCGAATGGGCGGGTGTAAACGAGATGCTCTACCGCTGAGCTATTCGCGCGTTGTTTTGGGAAGGGCGCAAAGCTAATGCGTTTTTTTCACCCTTCAACCAAAAGTAATCAAGATTGTTCTGAAAGCTTGATTACTCCGACTGAGCCTCGCCGGGCTTGGCCCATGTTAATTTCCTCGTAGGTCTGAATGACGACGAACCCGTCGCCCTTGAACTGCATTTGAAAAGATTCGCTGCTGCCACCGCCGACGAAAGGCCTCAAGGAAATGCCCCTTTTAAACTGAGGCGGAAAGATCATTTCCATTCACAACGATCTCTTCACCCTGAAGATTGACGATGGTTACTTTTTTGCCGAAATCGGCGAGGCGGACCTGCCCTTTTTCCTCGCCTTTTGTCAAACGGGCCCCTCCTCCAGTTATCGCCTTTTTCAGCAAATTCCCATCACCCTGCTCCCAAACACCCTCGCGCTTGAATTTTACATCCCCCCCCGAGAGGCGACCCACGATCCCGTCTTGGTGCAGATCACCCCTTCCCAATTGAGTCCCCAAAGCCGGGAGGCGCCAACGCGAAGACTCCCTGACCTCGATCACCTTGATCTGAGGCATCGATAAATTCATGAAGCGAATAACGGGCGAGTGTCGTCGAAGCGATTCCGGTATTTAGTTAAGGAAACTTAACCATTTCATTCCAAATTTGCGAGCCAGATCCGCAATACAGGGGCTCAAACGGCGAGATTCCGGCTGTAATCCCCGTAAACCCCAGAAAAAACACTTCTCAAATGCGAGAATTGAGCGATATTAGCAGCCCAGAAAAATTATGGCTTCAGATGACGATACAGTAGAATTAGAAGGAACGATTCACACCGTTCTACCCGGCACGATGTTCCGGGTTGAACTTGAAAACAAGCATCTGGTTCTAGCTCACATCTCTGGGAAGATGCGTAAGCGATTCATTCGCCTCGTTGCGGGAGACAAAGTGAAGATCGAAATGTCTCCCTACGATACGGAGAAAGCGAGAATCGTTTACCGTGTCGATACCCGAAACAATCGTCCCGGTCACCCCGGAAGCCGCCGTTCTCCGCGCAGTATGGCTCGCCCGGGTCAGCCAAAGAAAAGGGCGAAACCAAACCTCACACCACGCCGTGGCAGCGGCGGGCCAAAGAAGAGAAAGTAGCATTTGTTGCCTGCCTGAGGCAGCTCTCCATTCCCATAGCATTACTGCTCGTCATCGGTGCCAGAGCTTGAGATGAAGGATTATTTTTCAATCCTCAACCTTTCGCCTTCACTGGTGGTTACGCCGACGGAAGTCGAAGCCGCCTGGCGTGCGTTGAACGACTCGCCCTCTGATTCCAAATCTGAAGAAGCGGCTGCGGATTGGAATGAGGCACGCTCGGTCCTTTCTGACGATGTCCTCCGATTGGACCATTGGATCAAACAACAGGCTCCCGACGATCCGGCCGATCGATCAATCGATCCTTCCTTGATGGATCTTTTTTCGACAATCGGTCCGGCTATCGCCGAGACCGAAGGCGTCATCAACCGCCAAAAAGCTGCGACGACAGCGCTCGCGAAAGCACTGCTGACGAAGGAGGCCATTGCCGCGCAGCTTCAGATTCAGGAAATGCTGCGAAAAATCAGTTCATCGAAAAGCGTGCTGATTGACGAATTTTTGACTTTCGAATCACAAGCTGCTCAAGGGGAATTTGCCTCTTCTCAACGCGCCTTGGGACAATTAAAATTCTTAAAGCGGTGGGAGGAACAGTGTCAGGAAAAACTCCTTGGACTGATTCATTCGTAAAAACGACGTAACATGGAAGAAGACCTCATCATCGGTATTGACCTCGGAACGACCAACTCACTCATTGGAGTGGTTGATTCCGGCTTTCCTATCATCCTTGCCGACGGAGATAAGGAGCGCCTCACCCCCTCTTCCGTCTCCTACCTTCCCGATGGCAACATTCTCGTGGGCCGCGAATCGAAACGCGTGCGCAGTATGCACCCGAAACGGAGCATCGATTCAGTGAAACGCTTCATCGGAAGGCCAGCCTCCGACCTATCACCAGAGGAACTCGATTCAAGCCTTCTCTCTTTCCAAAAGGGCGAAGCCGACGAACTCTCTATAAAAATTGACGAAAATCTGTCGGTTTCTCCGGTCGATGTCTCCGCCGAGATCCTGATTCGACTAAAGCAAATTGCAGAGCGAGCACTGGAGACAGAGATTCACCGTGCCGTCATCACTGTCCCGGCCTATTTCAACAACAGCCAGCGCGAAGCCACCAAACTTGCGGCTGAAAAGGCGGGCCTCACCGTAGCCAGAATCATCAACGAACCGACCGCGGCAGCGCTCGCCTACGGCCTAGAAAAGTCAGACGAGGATTCTACGATCGCTGTTTACGATCTCGGCGGCGGCACCTTTGACCTCTCTGTTTTGCAATTGAAAAAGGGGCTTTTTGAAGTCATCGCCACGGCCGGCGATACGCAGCTCGGAGGAGACGATTTTGATCAAGCGATAGCGGACTTTATCCGGACCGAACTCAAACTTGGCATTCTCACTGACTCCGAATCAGTTGTTATTAGCGCTGCCGCGAGAGAGGCAAAGGAATCACTTAGCACTGCGGAAACTCACATGATCCGCCTCCCATTTCTTCGCGGTGATGAGAGCTTCGAACTGGGCTTTTCCCGCGAAGAGCTCGAGTCGATTATGGCGCCAATCCTGAAGAAAACGCAAGCGATCTGCGAACGGGCCTTTGCGGAAGCGGCGAACAAAGGGGCCGCGAAAATCGATCACCTCATTCTCGTTGGAGGCAGTACGCGAACGCCACTCGTGCAGAGAAAATTGAAAGAGTGGTTTCAGCTTGAGCCCAATATAAGTCAGCACCCCGACGAGGCAATTGCCCTGGGGGCGGGAATCCAGGCAGGAATGCTTTGCGGCCGTATTCGCCAAGTCATCCTCGTCGATGTAACGCCCCTCTCACTGGGAATTGAAACCTTCGGCGGGCTCATGAATGTAATTATTGCCCGCAATTCAACGATACCGGCGAAGGCCGGTGAAATGTTCACGAATGCGATCGATCAGCAAAAATTAATGGCGATCCGGGTGCTTCAGGGAGAGCGGGAATTAGCGAAAGACAACTGGCTCCTCGGCGAGGTTGAAGTTCCCTTTACTCCCGGACCCAAAGGAAAAGCGCGCGTCGGAGTGCAATTTTCAATCGACTCTGATGGCATCCTCGAAGTCCTCGCGAGGGATACTGAAACAGGGAAGGATCATGTTCTCGAGATTCGAAACGCCGCCGTTGATGTGGATGACCAAAAAGTCGAAAAAATGGTCAGCGAATCGATCGATTATGCCTTTGACGATATGAACGAACGAATCCTTGTCGAAGCAAGGATGAAGAGCGCCGAACTCCTCCCGTCCGTGGAAAGTGCGCTGGATCAAATTGCGGATCGCCTAAGCGAGGCGGAAATCCAAACGATCAAAGAAGCCACTTCGGCTGTTCAACGATTAATTGATGCCAAAACCTCTGATGCCGCCGCACTGAAGGCAGCGAATCGGAATCTCGATGAGGCAACGCAGACACTCGCGGCAGCGCTCGTCGAAGCAGCTTTTGACTCGATCTGAGAATGATCCGCGCGAAAAACCGCTCTTTCTCTCTTTTTGACTATTTTAAGGTCACAATGTGAGGCTCATTCGGCAAATATAGGTGAGCCCCAACGGTTTCCCCTTCAAGGTTCTTTCGTTTTCGATTGAACTGGAAGTGTAAACCGTAATAAAACAAGAGTGCCATCCCCGAGGGAAAGACCAAAATGGAAGAAAAGCTTAGCCAACTCAAGAATTCCCCGGAAGACTGGGAATTGCGCACCTCCGTCGCCCGTGAGCTTTATGAAGCGGAAGAGTATTCACGCGCCTCAGAAGTTCTTTTGGAAGCCCCTGAAATTCCGGGAGATGAAGATAATATCGTATTTTCAGCGACGATTATTGGAGCCACCGATGTTGATACCGCTCTCTCCTTACTCAATCACTTTGTCTCGAGCCATAGCGAAACAGAAGCTATTGCAACGCTGCGAAGCCATTTTGTCCCGCCCCAGGCGGAAGTAGCCGCCGCCGAGGAAGCGCCTGCCGTAATAGAGTCCGTAGCAGTTCCCATTGCGCCAAAGAAATTACAACGGCCCCGTTCTGAAAACAAAGAAGAGGCAGACGAACCATTCCTTCCCGCCGTCGTAACCGGCGCGGTCGCAACCCTAGCCGTAGCCGAACTGGTTGAAGAGAAGCTCGAAGGAGAAGCCGGAGAGCGTTCTTTCATCGTAAGCGAGGGCGAAGCCGTTCGTGCTGCCGGAAAAGGTCCGGACACAAGAGAGAAATTGAGTGCCATTCTTGCGGCGGTGATTGTTCACATACTGGCGATCGCAGGGCTTGCTACCTGGGCGCTGTCTGGAGCACCCAATCCTCCTCCTCAAATTTCGGTGTCATCCATGGCCGTATTAGATGAAGCGGACATTGACAATCAAGTGGTCAAAAAACAACAAGTGCAGACCGCCGCCGCAATGACATCGGCCCAGCCGGTGATTTCCAGCTCCGCATTCTCCAATTTTTCGGTCCCTGACACATTCGATCCTAACGCCAACCTCACGATGGTGGCAATGTCGAGCAGTGACTCCGGATTCACAATGTCGATGAGCGGTTTTGGCGACGTCTCCAATATGGGCTCGATCCCTGCAGGGATGCGATCACGCTGCTCAATGTCTCAACGCATGAAACGACTTCGCGAAAGCGGAGGAGAAGATCGCGCCGAACGCGCCGTTCGTGACGGGCTTGAGTTCATAACCAGCCAACAAAACAAAGACGGCTCATTTGGCTCTGACTATCAGGGAGCAATGACCGGGCTTTCTCTTCTCGCTTACCTCGGACATTGCGAAACTCCCGAGTCCCCCAAATTCGGAGACGCGGTCGTTAACGCAGCGCTTTTCCTGATGGATAAAGCGCTCAAAAATGACGGGCTCATCACCAACGGTGAGTCTGGTCATCATAACGCCTACGAGCATTCAATTGCGACGTATGCGCTTTCGGAACTCTACACGATGACAAAAGAGAGTGGAAAAGAGATTCCCCGACTTGAGTCAGTCCTGAAAAAGTCCGTCGGAGTCATTGTCGACTGCCAGTCAAAGGATGGTGGCTGGCCCTACTTCGGGCACAAAGGAAAAGAATACGGTCCGACCGGAGGCCACGACGATATGTCCGTCTCAGGATGGTCGATTCAGGCGCTCAAAGCCGCCTACAACACGGGGCGAAAATTTTCCGGCGTTGAGAAGGCACTCGACAAAGCGATTGAAGATTACCTTCCCAACATTCAGGATCAGGATGGAGCCTTCAAGTACTCACCCAAAGACGCCAAAGGTAAGCAGTCCCTAACCGGCGCAGCCCTTCTTGGGATGCAAATCTGGAAAGGAACTAATTCACCCACCTTCGATAAAGGATTCAAGTATCTCGTGGGCCGAACCCAAAACCCCGGAGTCCCCAGCGACTTCTACGAGCCTTATTACAACACGCAGGTGTTCTTCATGGCCGAAGGAAAGGAGTGGGAGAACTACAATAAGAAGTTCCAGCCCAAACTGCTCGACGCGCAAAACGAAGATGGCTCATGGAGCAACAACACACGTGGCAAGAAAGATGGGAAAATCCTGAATGCCGCGTGGGCAATTCTCATGTTGGAAGTCTACTACCGCTACCTGCCCACGACTGACAAGGTCGAGGGTCTGCAAGGGAGGTGAAATCCCCGTAAAGGCAGCGGAATCAATTTCATCCCGTCGCTGAGATGTATTCTGCCACGATTTAAAAATGTGGAAGAGAAGGCCCTGAATTCGTTGCGTAATTCGCGGCCATTTTTTCACATTCGGGTTAAATCTCAGTTTTTTTCAACGCGAATGACACGCGAATGAAGAAGGGTTTAAGGAATCAGATCGGCTTTGCTGAGTTCCGATATTGTCGAGGAGAAAAGGATTGAGTCCTCGATGCCCCTCACTCAACCGGCGCAGGAAACGGTAACTGCATTCCGCGCTCCCCGATCTCAACAGGATTGGGAGTGAGCTGTTTTCCCCAGTAATAGAGGTGAAAGGTCGCACTGTGCTTCGGGAATGCGTAGATCAACAACCATCGACTCGCGCGGGGCGGTGCCGACGGAAGTTCCCCGGCGGGCTTTAGGGCCCCGTCCAGAGTCAAGTACTCCGGGTGCGGATCACTTCCGTAACTGATCATCTTCACTCCATCGATAATCTCAACGTCATCAATATCAAAATTAGCAGTGTGCCCCGAAAGGGTCACATCCACCGCAACCAGACGGGCCTCAATCGCTGCATTCGGATCAGGGCTCAGGTAGCTGTATCCGGTGTAGTTCCACGCTCCGTTTACCTCAACATTGCCCGTTCCGAGCCCCTCCGCTTGTTGCTTTGCGCGTACCTGAATGACTTGATCCACGACGATTTTCTGTTCTTCCGCAGTGAGCTGTCGCTTTCCGTCCGGCCCTACCGGAGGAAGCGGCGTCCGGCTCGTCCGGCTATCCACCGATTGAGGCGCAAGCGGTGACGGCGTTTCAGGCGGCTCACTGCAGGTTGACAAGATGAGAGATCCTCCGAAAAGAATAGCGGTGGAAAAAAAGTAGCGGCGCATGGTTCTTGAAATGGTTATCGGATCCGAGGCTGTCACAAGCGACCCACGAATTGAGGAGGAAAGATGCACAGGCTTTGAGTCTCTTGTAAAGACGGAATCGAGCGGAATTTTGCAGGCAATACAGGCAAAAATGCCCCCCCTACGGATTGAATTCGCAAGGCCTTAACTCGAAAGCTTCCCTTTCAATCGGCCCCCCACAGGCGTAAACTACCAAAAGGGTTGATTCGAACTGCGACTCGTCCTTAATTAATCTTACGAACTCTCACACTCCATGGAATTCAGCCCCGTTGCAGACGTCATTGCCGATATTAAAGCCGGTAGGATAGTGATCATCGTCGATGATGAAGATCGCGAGAATGAAGGTGACTTGATTTGCGCTGCAGAAAAAATTTCACCCGAACATATCAACTTCATGGCGACCCATGGCCGGGGCTTGATCTGCACTCCGATTTTGCCGGAGGCGGCTGATAGACTCGGACTTCCTCTAATGGTGAGGCGCAATACCGAGTCTCACGGCACTAATTTCACCGTTGCCGTTGACGCCGCAGACGGCATCACCACGGGGATCAGCGCTTCGGACCGGGCTCGCACCGTTCAAATTCTCGCCAATCCCCTTTCTGAGCCACAGGATCTCGTGCGTCCCGGGCATATCCTACCGCTACAGGCAAAGGAAGGTGGCGTTTTGCGACGTGCCGGACACACTGAAGCAGCAGTCGACCTGGCACGCCTCGCAGGGCTTGAACCGGCCGGGGTTATTTGTGAGATCCTGAACGAAGATGGGAGCATGGCTCGCCTTCCCCAGCTATTTGAGTTCGCTGAAAAACACGCGCTGAAAATCGGAACGATCGAGGCACTGATCGAGTATCGCCGAACCAGTGAAAAACTGGTCGAACGAGTCGAGCAGGTCAAAATGCCAACCGAATTCGGCATTTTCAATCTCTACACCTACTCGAGCACGCTCAATCCTGAAGAACATCACCTCGCCCTCGTGAAAGGCGACATCGACCCCAACGAACCCGTCCTCGTTCGAGTTCACAGCGAATGCCTCACAGGAGACGTCTTCGCCTCACGGCGCTGCGATTGTGGTAGCCAGTTGCATTCCGCGCTCGCCCAAATTGAAAAAGCGGGAACCGGCGTCCTCGTCTACATGCGCCAGGAAGGCCGTGGTATCGGCCTCGTGAATAAAATGCACGCGTATAAATTGCAGGAAGAAGGTCTCGATACCGTCGAAGCAAACGAACGACTCGGCTTCGGCTCAGACCTGCGGGACTATGGCATGGGCGCACAAATTCTCTACGATGTGGGGGTAAGGAAAATCCGCCTCTTGACTAACAATCCACGTAAAGTCGTTGGACTTGATGGCCATCATCTTGAAATAGTCGAAAAAATTCCGATCCGAATTGAACCCAATCCGGACAACGAGAAATACCTGAGCACGAAACGCGACAAATTGGGGCACACCCTTTAACCCATTTTCCTTCACTGAAATAGCCATGTCTAAATCCGCGCCTGAGACGCCTCCACCGACACAACAATCCGGCAAGGTGACGATCGTAGCGTCCCTCTATAACAGCACCTACACCAACGCTCTCGTCGAGGCGGCAACAAAGACCCTGGGCAAGCTTGCGCCTGATCTGAAGATCGACACGATTCGTGTTCCCGGCGCCTTTGAAATTCCCGTTATCGTCGAAGCCGCTGCGTGCGGAGAAGAGCAACCACTCGCCATCATCGCTCTCGGCGTCATCATAAGAGGCTCAACGGCACACGCCGACCTCATTGCAGATTCGATCACTAAATCACTCCAGGAAACCAGTGTTTCCCACCTCGTCCCGGTCATTCACGAAGTCCTCCTCGTTGAAAATGCCGACCAGGCGGAAGTTCGCACCTTAGGTGACGAATTGAATCGCGGCCGCGAAGCAGCAGAGGCCGCCGTCGCCATGATCGAGGTGATGGCAACAATGAATTTTTCGTGAGGAACCCGGTATCACTTCAGGTTTTACAAACTCTCAAATGAACGACCAACTTGTCTTTCTCGATCTCTCGACCACGAATCGGGATGATCTCGACTTCTCAGAACTCGAAAAACTGGGCACACTCCTCACCTATCCGACGACCGCGCCTCACGAAATTTCGGAGCGAATCAAAGACGCTCAAATGGTGCTTTCCAACAAAGTCGTGCTCGGTGCCGCCGAAATGGATAGCGCCCCGAATCTGAAGCTGATTCAAGTCGTCGCCACCGGCGTCAACAACATCGATCTCGATGCAGCAAAAGAACGCAATCTCGCGGTTTGCAACGTCAGTGGATACAGCACCGAAGCCGTCGCGCAGCATGTTTTCGCATGCCTTCTCAACCTCACTTCAAACGCCCACCGTTTCGCGGCAGAACCTGAAAAATGGGCGCAGTCACCTATCTTCACGAGACTCGATTATCCGGTCGGAGAACTGTGCGGGAAGACGCTTGGTATCGTCGGCTACGGGTCGATCGGAAAAGCGGTCGCCCGCATCGCGAGGGCCTTTGGGATGGACGTGGTTGCCTATGGTCGCGAAGGAGCTAATCACTCAGACGATATTACGCGACTCTCGCCAAAAGCCTTTTTTGCGGCCTCCGATGTCGTCACCCTTCACTGTCCCCTCACCGAAGAGACGAGACACCTCATCAATCGCGAAACGCTGAGTTTAATGAAATCGAATGCGATTTTGATCAACACAGGACGCGGTGACCTCGTTGATGAAGAAGCACTCGTTGACGCATTAAAAGCCGGCAAGATCGCAGCCGCCGCGATCGATGTCCTGACACCGGAACCACCGCCGGCGGATCACCCTTTTCTCGCCGCGGGTCTCGATAATCTTTTCATTACGCCACACACCGCCTGGAGCGCCAAAGAAGCACGACAGAGGCTTCTCGATGGAATCGTCGAGAATATCAGAGCCTTCAGAAACGGAGAGAAGGTCAATCGGGTGGTTTAAATCAAACAGGCTTAGGGCATTTCGGTATTCCCCGAAGGTCACTCCGCAGGCTCTGCGCGGATTGGCTGGGCCTGAATAGGCGGCGCAGGCTCCCCTTCGTCGTCGCCACCGAAGAGAGTATTTATGAGGTCCCTCGCTTCCGGACCGAGATCGATACCGGTTGATTCATCTATCGTTCCCTTAATTACCTTTGAAGCATCACCATACTCTCCAATTATCTCTATGAGAGAACCTAATGACTCAGGGGTCGTTCCCAGCGCCTCGGCCAAACTTTCGGAAGCGAACTCAATCGGAAACTCGCGAAGTTCCAATTTCGGCTCGGAAACAAAACCACTTCCGCTGAGCATGATCGCCTTACCACTCATTCCCGTGGCCGCAGCCAGGGTCTCGTCGAGAGTCGCGGTGGAAGTGAAATCAACGGCCTCATTGGCAAGCATCATACTTCCCCTGGTCGATATTTTCGTTCCGCTCCCTTCGACGAGGAGATCGCTCGTAATGAGGACTCCCGACTCGATAATGTAAGTACTCGTAACGGTGCCTTTGCCACGCGCCCCGAAGGCAGGAATGAGCTCACCTAAAAGCTCCTGAACATTCCCGAGGACTGGAAACGAACCTAACTGAGCGTCATCAATTCGAAAATTGCCTCCGCCTCGAACCTCTTCAAGAACGCTGTAACCAATGCCCCTATAGTTGGCGTAGATGTCGCCAGTCATTTTGGCGTCATCGATCTCAAAGTATGAGGCAACCCGCGCAAGAGGAAGCCGGTTGATTTCAATCAAGCCATTGAACCGAGTCGACTCAGCGGCGATGCGCGTGGCGCCATTGATCAGCACATCCCCTCCTAACAAGCGCAGATTGAATTGATTTGTCTCGAGAACACCGTCAGCCAATGTAAAGCGCCCCCGGATATCTTCGATCGGAAGTCGTCGACCAGCATGGTTGACGATCAATCCTTTGTGATGCTCGTAAAGAACATCGAGACGAGCCTCTTCAGGCGCGGCGAGAGGAACCGTTCCTGAAATCTGGATCGTAGGTTGATCGATCAGTTCGATCGCACTGAGCTTCTGTGCGAGAGCTTCATCAAAACTGCGCGCGAGGGAAACGATGTCGGCATTCGAATGAATCT
>Ga0222659_1000228_pt1 | contig 40533 bp, 35 predicted proteins | sample AntAcemetagen547_FD_179850 | JGI IMG/M metagenome (GOLD analysis project Ga0222659, IMG submission 179850) | Saline water microbial communities from Ace Lake, Antarctica - #547 | ecosystem: Environmental > Aquatic > Non-marine Saline and Alkaline > Saline | place: Antarctica: Ace Lake...
GTAAAACTTTCGAATCAATTCTCCCTCTCCTGTCCAAGACACTTTCTTCTTTTCAGAGGCTGAAGCTATGCTCTTATTGATATCCAACTGCTTGAGAAAACGATTCTCAACAAAGCGCATGTTTGGATTTAGGTCTTCTTCCGTGGGTAGCCGCTTGATTTTATTGTCCTCTATTTTCTTATCGGCTACATCTCGGACGTAGGTCATTGTCGTCATTAAGTAGAGGTACATCTCGTACATCTTCTCAATGCTAAGAAAAAGCTCCTTCTCTGCTGCTGCTACTGTCTTTCCGCTAGACTGACCCATAGCGTAAAGCATGTGCAAAATTTTAATTCGGATGTGTCGTCGGTTGAGCATTTCCGTTTTACCTTAAACTAATTTGAAAATCGAGTGGATAAATTGAGGCGGCAAAACTATACAAAGTTCTCTCTTAAGACGCAGTTTAGTCTTAGAATCAAAGAGAATTACGAAAACGAGCTTTGTTTCTTTCAAAATTGAAGGAATGAACTTTGCCTGTGCTTCAGTGTTCTTATCGGTTCGATAAGCCTTAGCTTTGCGAACCACTAAGATTCCAAAAGTAAGCTTTTTCGTTCAACCTCTGTCGAGGAAAATCAATGATAATCAATGAGAGCACTCGCTCATCTTAACCAGTACTTATGGCAATATAAATGGTACCTAGTTTTGGGGACGCTGTTTATAGTACTTTCCAATTTATTTGGAATCTATGCTCCTGTTTTGATTAGGGAGGCATTCGACTTAGTGACCGAAACTATGGCAGCCTATAGAGGAGACTCCGTTTCGGATTACTCGATTCAACTTCCCGAATCTGTCGCATTGATCAATGACATATTCGGACTTGATTCCAGCGTATTTAGTAACATTAACGAGAAGAGCTCTTTGGCAGAGTTAATCACCAGGCTATCTCTCATCTTGGCAGCTATTTATTTGGGTATCTCTCTGCTGAAAGGAGTATTCCTGTTCTTCACCAGGCAAACCATTATCGTGATGTCTAGGCTTATTGAGTTTGACCTTAAAAACGAAGTCTTCGATCACTACCAGAAACTGAGCTTGGCTTTCTATCGCCGCAACAATACTGGAGATTTGATGAACCGGATCAGTGAAGACGTAAGTCAGGTTAGAATGTATTTGGGCCCAGCGATCATGTACAGCATCAATCTTGTCGTACTCGCCGTTTTGGCTATTGGAGCAATGCTTCGGGTAAATGTTGAACTCACCTTGTACGTGCTTCTTCCTCTGCCCTTGCTGTCCATCTCCATTTATTACGTGAGTAAACTCATCAATCAAAGAAGCGAGAAAGTCCAAAGACAACAATCGCGGTTGTCAACTTTGACACAGGAAGCATTCTCGGGAATTAGAGTCTTAAAAGCATACAACCGTCAAAACTTTATTCAGAAGGACTTCACTAGAGAATGCAACACGTACAAGGTGCTTTCTCTTTCGCAAGTAAAAGTGGACGCCCTCTTTATGCCGGCAATCATATTGCTAATAGGACTCAGCACGATCATCACGATTTATGTGGGAGGGATAAAAGCCATTCAAGGAGAGATCAGCATCGGAAATATCGCCGAATTTGTGATCTATGTCAATATGCTCACTTGGCCATTTGCCAGCGTTGGGTGGGTCACATCTCTTGTGCAAAGAGCCGCAGCTTCACAGGAACGCATTAACGAATTCCTTCATACCGAACCTGAAATCGCCAATCAGAAAAAAGAACAAGACAACATCTCTGGAAAAATTGAATTTAATCACGTCTCTTTCGTCTATCCAGATAGCGGAATTGAAGCTTTACAAGATGTAAGCTTTACCGTTCCAAAAGGGTCTACATTGGCTATAATCGGTAGAACTGGATCTGGAAAAAGTACCATTGCCAACTTGATTTGCAGAAACTTTGATGTGACTCAAGGCCAATTGCTCGTTGACAGCAAGCCAATTGAATCTCTGAATCTGGAGAGTTTAAGAAATTCGATAGGATACGTACCCCAAGATGTTTTCCTATTCAGCGACACCATTGCAAACAATATTGGTTTTGGGTTAAACCCAGAAGATGTAAGTCCCGAAATTGTAGAGCAAGCTGCGGAAAATGCACACGTGAAGCACAACATCGATGACTTCCAAAAGAAGTTTGAGACGATTCTCGGCGAGCGCGGAATCAATTTATCTGGCGGACAAAAGCAGCGCGTGAGCATTGCCAGAGCCATCGCCAGAGAACCTGACATTCTAATTTTTGACGATTGCCTTTCTGCTGTTGATACTGAAACAGAAGAAATCATCTTGGGCAACCTCCGAAAAATCATGGAGGGCAAAACAACCCTCCTAATAAGTCACCGCGTTTCTACAGTGAAAATGGCAGATCAGATCATCGTACTCGATCACGGGAAAGTAATCGAGAAAGGAAGTCATGAAGACTTATTGGCTCTTGACGGAGAATACCGCGACCTTTACCAAAAGCAACTTCTCGAGGAGAAAAAGACCGTAGATTCTTAGGTTGAGGCTTAAAGTGTATATTTGCCAAACTACACTACTAACCTAATTTCTATTCACTATGTCAACAGATCACGAAGATTCTATTCGGGACGACATTTTCTCAAAAGCTGTTAGAGCTGGAAAAAGGACTTACTTTTTTGATGTCAAGTCCACACGAGGAAATGATTTGTACCTCACTATTACCGAGAGCAAAAAACAATTTAAAAACGGAGAGCCTTCTTACGAAAAGCACAAGCTTTTTCTCTACAAAGAGGACTTTGAAAAATTTGGAGAGGGCTTGACTGAAGCCATTGACAAAATTAAAGATATCCGCTCAGGAAACAACGAATTCATCGACCCTGCTGACGAGAATCATTCAGAATTTGAGCCGAGCGTTACAGAAAAAGAAGAAATCACCACCGAGGCGTTTACCGACATCACCTTTGATGATCTCGATGGCCGCTAGAAAGCGTCTGTCCATGAAAAGTTTTCTGTTCTGAATTAACAGGTTGTGATAGCAACATGCACCTATTTTGAAAATAAAGAAGTTGACTGTTCTCAATTCAATATATTGAGTCCTGGCTATTGAATTGTTTTTAAAGGGAATTAAGACAACTTAAAAATCAAGCCGTAGGCATAACAGGACTTCAAAAACAGACTCTCACTAAAATTTCAAGAATTCCTTGATCTGTTCAGAAAGCATTTCATTGTATTCGTTTGAAGATATTATACCGCTTTCGTTTAGGTGTTGATTCACCGACGAGAGCGGTATTTTTTGGCTATAGACTTCCATTTTCAGGTAGTTAAGTACTGCCGTCAAATGATCCATTCCTCTCAAGTTTCCTGCTCTACCCGCAGCTACGCCTACCAAGGCCGCTTTTTTCCCTTTCCAAGTGCTTGGCTTGATGGTATCCAGAAAAACCTTGGTAATTCCTGGGTAGCTTCCGTTGTATTCTGGAATAACAAATACAAATCGATCGACTGGTTCGATCAACTCCTTCAAAACTTGTGAAAAACTTTCGGGAGACGCGCCGTAATTCTCTGCTAGAGCAAAGTCTTTAGGCAGGTCTTCAAAAGAATACACGGTGGCCTTGGATCCTTGATCTTCAACGAGTTTTTGATAGTTCTTCGCAATAAGTTCTGTATTGCTATCTGCTCGATTAGTGGCGCAAAAAATGGTGATCATGAGTGGGGTTGAATTAACAAAAAACTGTGCAAAATAAGGTTTAGAATTCTCAAATTGAAGGGGTGAAATGAAGTACTTTTAAACTTCTTAAACTTCGATAGGAAGAATTCATGACGTTAACGCATTACGGCCATTCTTGTTTCGGGATCAATCACAATGACTATCGAATTTTATTCGATCCGTTTATCAGCCCCAATCCTTTGGCTGCGCAAATCGACATCGAAAAGATTGAAGCCGATTTTATTTTGATTACCCACGGGCATTTCGATCACATTGCAGATGCCGTGGCTATTGCCAAAAGAACGGGGGCTAAAGTAATCTCAAATTTTGAGATTTATCAATGGTTGGGAAAACAGGGGGTTGAAAACGTTCACCCGATGAATCACGGTGGAGCAGTTCAGCAGCCTTTCGGCAAAGTAAAATATGTCAACGCGGTTCATAGTTCGTCGCTGGATGATGGGACCTACATGGGTAACGCTGGCGGATTTGTTATTGACTTCGGAGACCTTTGTATTTATTACGCTGGCGATACGGCTCTAACCTACGATATGAAACTCATCGCTCGAGAGTTTGATGTCAATTGGGCTTTTATGCCAATAGGCGATAACTTTACGATGGGTGTTGATGATGCCATCATTGCAAGCCAGTTTGTGAATGTGAAAAATATCATTGGAATGCATTACAATACTTTTCCTCCAATCACGATTGATTTGGAGGAAGCCAAAAATAAATTTGCTCAAGCCAGTTTAGACTTGAGATTAATGGAAATAGGAGAAACGATCGAACTTTAGATATGGGAAAGATAATTTCAATTGCCAATCAGAAAGGTGGAGTAGGCAAGACCACTTCAGCCATCAATCTAGCCGCCTGTTTAGGTGTGTTAGAACACAAGACACTTTTGGTTGACGCCGATCCTCAAGCCAATGCGACTAGCGGCGTAGGGATAGATCCGAAGACCATCAAAACGAGCATCTACGAATGCTTGATCAATGAGGTAGACCCCAAGGATATCATCATCCACACGGATAATCCAAATTTGGATTTGATTCCAGCCCACATCGATCTGGTAGGAGCTGAAATTGAATTGATCAGCCTTCCCAATAGAGAAAAAATGATGAAGCATGCCTTGAAAGATCTCAAGGAAGAATATGACTTTATCATTATTGATTGCTCGCCATCACTAGGTTTGATTACGGTTAATGCCCTTTCTGCATCAGACTCAGTTATCATCCCAGTTCAGTGCGAGTACTTTGCTCTCGAAGGTTTGGGTAAGCTATTGAATACGGTTAAAATCGTGCAGTCTCGCTTAAATACCGATCTGGCCATCGAAGGTATATTACTCACGATGTTTGATAGCCGATTGAGATTGGCCAATCAAGTAGTGGAAGAAGTGAAAATGCACTTTCAAGAACTGGTTTTCAATACCGTTATCCACAGAAATACACGATTGGGAGAAGCGCCAAGTCACGGGGAGACCATCATCATGCACGATGCTTCTTGCAAAGGATCGATTAACTACCTCAACCTTGCGAGAGAAATTCTACAAAAAAATGATCTCACGCGAATCAAGTCCGAGGACAAAATGATTGAACTCGAAAATGAGTAAGAAGAGAGGTTTAGGGAGAGGGCTGAGTGCTTTATTGGAAAATGTCGAAACCGACATCACTTCAGGTGTGAGCACGCAAAGCACAGAGCGAGTTCTTGGTTCGGTGGCTATGCTTCCAATAGAATCTATTGAAGCCAATCCTTTCCAGCCTCGCACCTTATTTGAAGAGGGGCCACTTTTAGAATTGGTTCAATCTATCAAAGAACTCGGTATCATACAGCCTGTAACGGTGAGGAAACTCGGCCGTGATCGCTTTCAGTTGATTAGTGGTGAGCGAAGATTTCGGGCCTCGCAAATAGCTGGCCTCACTGAAATTCCCGCATACATTCGGGTTGCGAATGATCAAGCGATGCTCGAAATGGCTCTGGTTGAAAACATTCAGCGCAAAAATTTGGATCCCATTGAGATCGCGATCTCTTACCAGCGGCTCATCGAAGAGTGCAGCCTCACTCAAGAGGCAATGAGCCAGCGAGTGGGGAAGAACAGAGCCACGGTAAGTAATTACCTGCGTTTACTGAAACTTCCGCCTCAGGTGCAAATGGCACTGCGTGAAACCAAAATCACCATGGGTCACGCACGAGCTCTGTTGGCTTTTGAGAATGAAGATGAAATGCTCCTCGCTTTTGACAGAATACTCGCCGATGGAATGTCGGTTCGTCAAATTGAAGATTTTGGAAAAGAATCAAAATCAAAAAAAACTAGACCAAAAGCAGCTGCGCTTTCATTTGAACACCAAAAAGTCAAGTCTGATTTAATGGATCGATTTGGCACAAAAGTTGACATCAAGCGCGATCAAAAGGGAAAAGGAAAAATTGAGATTACCTTCGCCTCTGATGATCAACTCCAACGCATTATCGATGCACTTGAAGACTAAAGTCACAAAACAAGTTTTCCTTTCCTTACTCATCATGTTTTGTGCGAATACCTCATTCGCTCAATCGGACAGTTCTAATGTGGCACTTGATGTCGAAAGGGGAACGGTTCAAGGAGAAGTTCAAGCCATAGACACAGAACCGCTGGACCAATTCCATAGCCCGAAGAGGGCAACGATCATGTCTGCAATGCTGCCAGGCTTAGGTCAGGTTTACAATAAAAAGTATTGGAAGGTCCCCATTCTTTACGGTGGCTTCGCCGTGGCCGGCTGGTACCTCAATGATAATATCAAGCAAATCAACCTCTACAAAGATGCCTTTAAGGCTGAGACAGATGGCGATCCTGGAACTGATAACGTTACTGATTTTACTTCTACCCAACTCGAAGAATTAATCAGTCAATACAAAACATGGCGCGATTTATCCTACATAGCAATTGCAGCTATTTACGTTCTGAACATTATCGATGCCAATGTCGATGCCCATCTTTTTTACTTCGATGTTGGTGAAGATTTGACCTTAAATATTCAACCTTTCGTCACGCCGTCACTTCAACCGGTAACGGGATTGACGTTGTCGCTTAAATTGTAACTTCGCCCGCTTGGAATCGTCTCTATGAAAATCGCACTAATCGGCTACGGACGGATGGGTAAAAGAATTGCTGAATTAGCCACTGATAGAGGCCATGAAATTGTGGCGACAATAAACGCTGACAATAAGCCCGAAATCGGGAATCTCCCAGCTTGCGATGTGGCTATTGAATTCACTCAGCCAGATTCTGCGATAGCAAATTTCCAAGAAGTCTTAAATCAATCTATTCCCTTGGTGACAGGCACTACAGGATGGTATGAAGAAATGGAAACCGTTAAAAAGATGTGTTCCAAAGCCAATGGTCACTTCTTCTATGCTTCCAATTTTTCGCTTGGAGTGTTCATTACTCACCACCTCACATCCGAGCTATCGCGTATAATGAATGACTTCAATTACACTGCCGAGATTGAAGAGTGGCACCACACAGGAAAAAAAGACGCTCCGAGTGGAACTGCCGAAACCCTTGCCAAGGAAGTCATCAACAATAATAAAAAGTACGCTGCTTTTCACCTTAAAGGCGATAATGCCAAAAATGATTCACTTCCGATTACGTCTTGCCGCGAAGGCGATGTAAAAGGAATTCATATTGTTCGATTCAAATCAGATATCGACTCCATTGAAATAAAACACGAAGCCTTCTCTCGAGATGGTTTTGCCCTCGGAGCAATAATGGCCGCAGAGTTTCTCGTTAAGCAGAAGCCCGGGTTTTACACCATGAACAACCTCATTCAACTATGATCATAGCATACGGTATATTTTGCCTCACCATCCTCTCCTATTTTGTTTGCCTTTGGAAAATTTTAAAAAAAGCTGAACATGAACCTAGTTGGGCAGGATTTATTCCAGTTTACAACCTTTTTGTATGGCTCAAAGTCATTCAAAAACCTTGGTGGTGGCTCTTGATCCTAATTGTTCCTGGAGTAAATTTCGTCTTGCTCGGAGCAATGCACGTCGAGTTGGTTAGAGCCTTTGGCATGCGAAAGATGAAGGACTATTTGATGGCTATTTTCTTGCCCTTCGTTGCTCTCGGAATGATTGCCTTCAAAGAGGACATTAAATATGTTGGATTACCCGATTTCAAAAAAGAAAAGAAAGGAAAGAGCCGTGAATGGGCTGAAGCGATTGTTTTCGCAGTAATCGCTGCCACAATTATTCGAACTTTTACTATTGAAGCATTCACCATCCCGACTCCATCGATGGAAAAATCCTTGCTGGTTGGAGACTACCTCTTTGTGAGTAAGCTTAGTTACGGGCCACGACTCCCTATGACTCCGCTTACTTTTCCATTTACGCATCATACCATTCCTTTCGTCAACGCAAAGTCATACGTGGAATGGCAAAAGCTTCCTTACTTGAGACTTCCAGGTTTTGGTGATGTCGAGCGTTACGACGCAACAGTTTTCAATTTCCCAGAAGGAGATACCGTGGTAGTCAATGCACAAGAGAGTAGCTACTACCAACTCGCTCGCCAATTCGGTCGAGAAAACATGATGAAGGAAAAATTCGTCACGGAAGAGGGAAGAATGGCCGAGACAGGAGGAATAACAGTTCGTCCGCTGGACAAAAAGGAAAACTATATCAAACGAACCATTGGTCTTCCAGGAGATGAAATCTCAGTAGTCAATCGACGTGTCCAAATTGATGGCGAACAGATTCGAAGACCGAAAGGCGTTCAGTTTGTGTATGAAGTTTACGCCAAGTCTCCACTTTCCGTGGAAGTGCTTCAAGAGAAATACGACATTTATATCACTGACGCTGAGCGGCAGTTTTATGCTTCCAACAGATTTTACAGAATGCCATTGACCGATTGGGAGAAAGAAATCATAGAAGGAATGTCTTCTATTGATTCGGTGACCATCGAAATGAAGCGGCCGCAAGCCGACCTACACATATTCCCAAACCACCCTGACTACAGTTGGACTGAAGATAATTTCGGCCCACTTTGGATTCCAAAGGCTGGTGAAACCATTGATCTATCCATGGACAACTTGCCGCTCTACCGCAGAGCAATCGACGTATACGAACACAACGATCTGGCAGTAAAAGATGGCTCCATTTACATCAATGGTGAAGTGACTACGAGCTATACATTCAAGCAGGATTACTACTTCCTGATGGGAGACAATAGACACAATTCTGCCGATTCGAGGTTCTGGGGCTTCGTTCCTTTTGATCACATAGTAGGTAAAGCTGTGTTTATCTGGTTTAGCAAAGATCCTGAGACCGGAATCCGCTGGAGTAGATTGTTTTCGCTGGTAGGCCATGAATGATCAGCTGGTCATCGTCTCTCCTTTTAGCTTAGTTCCACCCCTTGGCCTTTTTGCCGCATTAGCGCAAGGCCACAAGGTCTATTTTGATGGCGCTGAACACTACGTAAAGCAGACCATTCGAAATCGGTATCACATCCTCTCGGCTAATGGAATGCAAACCATGACCATCAATGTTGTGGGTCAAAAAGGAGAAAAAATTCCCACCAAGGACATTCTTATAGATTATGACGAGCCATGGATTCGCTTGCACAAACGCGCCTTGGAATCCTCTTATCGCTCCTCCCCTTTCTTTGATCATTACTACCCGAAAGTCATCGGTCTTTTTGAAACAAAACATGCCAATTTTGGAGATCTATTTCGCGAAAGCTTCAAACTCTGGATTGACCTGCTCAAATTCGAACCTGACTACTTAATCAGTGATGACTACATCGAGATTGACTCTGATTATGACTTGAGATCCAGAATCAAGAGTCCAGAACAGTTTCCAGCAGATTTTCATTCTAAAAAATACCTCCAAGTGTTTAGTGATCGGTTTGACTTTCAACCCAATCTATCGATTCTAGATTTGCTCTTCAACGAAGGGCCTGCGGCACTGTCGGTCTTAAAAGGTTGAAAGCGTATATTTGGACACCACTGAAAAAACCACGCAACGCTCATGGCGAATACGAAAGAACTGGAACTGAATAAAAACGAGGACACCATACGATTGATGGTGTCGAAAGTGAGACGGGAACTCGAGAAAATCTACCTCGGAGGAGGGAAATCAAAAATTGAAAAGCAACACCAAAAAGGCAAGCTCACCGCTAGGGAAAGAGTTGATCTTCTGCTGGATGAAGATGCCGATCGTATCGAAATAGGCGCTTACGCAGGACATGGCATGTATGAAGAATACGGCGGCTGTCCCTCGGGAGGTGTAGTCGTTGTGATGGGCTATGTAAAAGGCCGTCAATGCATTGTTGTAGCCAATGACGCTACCGTGAAGGCAGGAGCTTGGTTTCCCATAACTGGAAAGAAAAACCTTCGCGCTCAAGAAATTGCCATGGAGAACCACATTCCAATTATCTACTTAGTAGATAGTGCTGGTGTGTTCCTTCCAATGCAGGATGAGATATTTCCCGATAAGGAACACTTTGGAAGAATATTTCGCAACAACGCCGTAATGTCGAGTCGAGGCATTCCGCAAATAGCAGCAGTGATGGGCAGCTGCGTTGCCGGTGGGGCATATCTCCCCATTATGAGCGATGAATCTCTGATCGTAAACAAAACAGGGACGATCTTTTTAGCGGGCTCCTATTTGGTGAAAGCCGCAATCGGTGAAAACATTGACAATGAAACATTGGGGGGTGCAACCACCCAAAGCGAAATATCGGGCGTGATCGACTACAAAGTGGAAGACGACCAGGAATGTCTTTCTACTATTCGCGATTTGGTAGACAAGATTGGTGAGGTAAATCAAAAGGCGGGATTCAACCGCGCCGAGCCTCAAATGCCAGCGGTAAAGCTGAACGAAGTCTACCGTGTATTCCCAGCTGAGGCAGGAAAACAATACGACGTTCGAGAAGTGATCAAATGCATCGTGGACGAAAGCAAGATGACCGAGTACAAAAAGGGATTCGGTCAAACCATCGTTTGCGCTTACGCGAGAATCGACGGATGGGCAGTAGGCATTGTCGCCAATCAGCGAAGCATCGTGAAAAGTGCCAAAGGCGAAATGCAGTTTGGCGGCGTGATCTACAGCGACTCTGCCGACAAAGCCGCGCGATTTATCATGAATTGCAACCAGAAGAATATCCCCTTGGTTTTCTTACAAGACGTTACCGGGTTTATGGTGGGCAGTCGTAGCGAGCATGGAGGAATAATTAAAGACGGAGCTAAATTGGTGAGTGCCATGAGCAATTCTGTCGTTCCTAAGTTTACCATTATCATGGGAAACAGCTACGGCGCAGGAAATTATGCCATGTGCGGCAAAGCCTACGATCCAAGATTGATTGTGGGATGGCCAACAGCTCGCATGGCAGTAATGGGTGGCGAACAAGCTGCCAAAGTTTTACTCAGCATAGAAGTGGCGTCTCAAAAAGCAAAAGGGACAGAAATGACTGAGGAGAAGGAAAAAGAGCTTTTTGACAAAATCAAAAACCGATACGACGAACAGACCAAACCACAATATGCTGCTTCTCGGCTTTGGCTCGATGCCATCATTGATCCAGCAGAAACGAGAAAGCACCTGGCGATGGGAATCGATGCGGCCAACAATTCACCAGCAGAAAGACCATACAATGTTGGAGTTTTGCAAACTTAAAAGAACAGAAATGGGCCTCCTTTTTTTGCTCTTACTGACTTTAGTTTCGTGCGGGAAGGAGAATGAAACAACAAGTGATTCTGAACCGATTCGCTTCAGCTATCTGGCGCTGGGCGATAGCTACACCATTGGAACGGCATTGCCCGATAGCAGCAAAAGCTATCCCATTCAATTAGTAGAAAGACTAAACCAAGACGCCTCCCTGGAGGGAACAGATCCCGATATCGTGGCGTTTGGTGGATGGCGAACGGATCAACTAATTTCTGCCATTAAAATCGCTGATCTTTCAGTTGAATACAACTTGGTTTCATTACTGATCGGAGTCAATAATCAATTTCAAAATCGTTCAGACAGCGTTTACGCCGTTGAATTCGAGGAACTGTTGAACACCGCTATTGGCTTTGCAGGAAATGACACCGATCGAGTTTTTGTTCTAAGCATCCCCGACTATGGGGTGACCCCTTTCGGGCAAAGTTATTCCAATGCGTCTGCGGGAGTTGATGCCTTCAACGCTATAAACCTACAGGTCACAACGGCCTACGGCATCAGCTATTTTGACATTACAGCAATCTCGCGAAAAGCCGAAAATGATCTGTCATTGGTGGCGCCAGACAACCTTCATCCTTCCAGTGATATGTACGATCTTTGGGTGACTGAAATTTTAGACGATGTTAAAGAAAAGCTCTATGAATAAGAACCTCATATTATTTATTGGCGTATTGTTGATTACCCTTTCGGGAAAGGGCCAAGTGTTTAACTACGCAGACGGAGAGGGTCCAGTGTCACCTGATAGCATCAAAGGGCTTTATGTAGCCTTAAACTTAGGATACTATTTCGCCAACAACAATTCCGCAGTGATCTATGGTGGATATGGCTATCAGCGAGATGGTACTATAAATGATTTTGCCAATTCGTGGCTCAATCAATCTATTCAGGGAAATCCAGAGTTTCGTAGACAGACGAGTGACGCCTTAGGATTGGCAGACGGGGAATGGGCATTCACCCAAGATGATATGCCAGGAGTGATGCAATTTAGCGGATCCTTTATGTATGGTGTCCATCTCAGGTACATGTTCGATGCTGACTTTGGGGCATATGTCGAATTAAGTGGAACCAATCCTATAACGGTTGGAGAATTTACCATCCAAACTTTTTCTCCAAGTCCCGACCCCACCCAAAACCAACTCTTGAGAAGGTTTGGAATTCGAGGCGAGGAGCAGCGATTGATGGTGAATATCGGTTTGCATCGCGTCTTGTTAAGAGAGCAATTTGAAAGACAAGGAAAATCCACTACAATTCTACCTTACATAGATGTTGGCTTAAATTTCACGTTCACGAAATTTGAAGAGAATTTCTATTCACTCGATGATGGCATTATAAGAGATCTCACGATCTTCTTTAACCAACAGAATCAATTCGTTGATCAAGCCAATCTTTTAACTGGTGCTGGGTTTGGAGGATTTGTTGGTGGTGGTGGTCAGATTACACTAGGCAGCAAATTTATTTTGAATATTGGTTACAACGCCAGCTTCGAGCAAATCCAGTTAGGAGATGTGAACGAACGTGGGCTCCAGAGCCAGATTGTACTTAAAGCAATTTACATGTTCTAAATTCTTTCTCAAAATAGAAAAATAACTATATTTGCACTCCGATTTTTGGCTGCGTAGCTTAACTGGATAGAGCACCGCATTACGGATGCGGAGGTTCGGGGTTCGAATCCCTGCGCGGTCACTAAGAGAAGTAAAAAACCCATCACGTATGTGATGGGTTTTTTCATTTTTCAGCGGCCCCAAGCTTGCTTGGAAGGTTGCAGAAAAATGAAAAAATACCTCGATGACAATCGAGGGTTTTGTCCTTCTCGGAATTCGGAACGAAAGGGATCACTCGACCGCAGGGAGAGTAATCTCTAAATGTCTGTCTATAAAGTCCGCTATCTGCGTTCCACTTGTTTTAAAAACAGTCATTGACAATTGTCAACTCCTTGATTTTTAAAACTGCGTGCGCTTTGCTATCGAACTTTCTAGCACAGACATTTATTTCTACAAAAAACTCAATATTTCAGATTAAAACAGCAGCCCCAAGCTCGCTTGAGCTTATGTATTTGAACGCAAAAATACCTCGATGACAATCGAGGGTTTTGTCATTCTCGGAATTCGGAACGAAAGGGATCACTCGACCGCAGGGAGAGTAATCCCTAAATGTCTGTCTAGAAAGACCGCTATCTGTGTTCCACTTGTTTTAAAAACAGTCATTGACAATTGTCAACTCCCTGATTTTTAAAACTGCGTGCGCCTTGCTACCGAACTTTCTAGTACAGGCATTTATTCCTACAAAAAACTCAATATTTCAGATTGAAACAGCGGGCCCAAGCTTGCTTGGAAGGTTGCAGAAAAATGAAAAAACCCCTCGATGACAATCGAGGGGTTTGTCTTTCTCTGAATTCAATAATCAAAAATGGATTTGCTTCTTATTTCAATGGACTCACCCCCAACCGATCAACCTCAATCACCGAAAGTGTATCAAGTCCACCTGACTTAAACATCTCAGAAATAAACTCCAGCGAATCAGGAGCAGGGCCTCGCAGATTGAGGTAATCTTGAAAAACCATTCCGTTCACCGAGCGGCGATTGTAAGCTTTTCGGAACCGGCTACCGCCTTCATCTTCCAAGTAGCTGTATGCCAAATAATCCATCGCGTAATTTTCGGTGGAGAACCAATAGAGGAAAACATCGTCGAAGTCCTCTCCTCCGCCCTCTTTCGAAAAGGTAACACGCACCTTGAAGTATTCACTTCCGTCGATTTCCTCTTTGCCTAAAAACTCTTTGTTGGCAGCCGCCGTTTTCAGCATTCCCGGAAGGAGCGCAAAGTAGATCACGGAATTAACCGAAGAGGCTCGGCCTATACTGTCCTTTTCCGAAAGGGCAATAAGCACATTGTTCAACTTTTGGGTGAAACTATCGTTGGTCAACCGACGTCGGTGCGTTCCCACAGAATCTCGGTACGTATTGATGTACTCGAAACTTCCTGCTTGACGAATGGCTTGGTAATCTCTTCCGCGAAAGCCAAAGGAAACATCGACATTTTCGTAGAGATTGCCTCCGTGGTAGGCGACCGAGCTGTCCACAATAGCCTCGCCTCTGGACAGTGGCTCTAAATTGATCGGACTTTCAGAACAGGAAAAGAAAAAGGCAGCTAAAAAAGCTGCCCTAATGGTTGATTTAGAAAAGATCACGATCGAGATACAATTGCTTCACTCTGGTAAGTTCGTCTTTGTTGACCTGATTGTCAGGATGCGCAAAGAGGTCTAGCAAATAGAGAAAGTTCTCCTTTACCTCAGTAAAACTGTCTTCTCCCTCCATGTCAATTTCTTCCTGAACTTCGACTACGGCTGCTTCTTCTTCTCCTTCTTCAACCTCTTCGACTTCCGCTTCTTCAGCAAGTAGATTGAGGTTGAAATAGCCGTAATGATCAATGTATTCAGCGGTCATTCTAACAACACGCGTCACTAAAGGCAGGTTGTGCTCAATAAAGTGTGGCCTGATAGCCAGTAGTTTATCTACGACATCGCTCTTTACGATTCCGTTCTTATTTACGAATGCTCTTAATTCCTCGATGCCTTTGAGGGTTTCTTTACTTATAATAGCTTCTTCCATTGGGTTCTAGTTTGGGAAACAAAATTAAAACATTCCCGCACTTAACCTGCCGATCTAAGCTTGTTTATCGGAACTATTGTTCGAATCATCCCAAAGACAACGGTAGCCTTGTTTTTATTGATGTCTTCTACCACTCCTGGCTCATTCGTTCCCTGCATGTGAACGGTGTCTCCAATATGGATTGGCTTTGCAGCCAACTCAACATTCTCCTCCCTATTTTTCTTGCGATTGTCTTTCTGCTTTCTGATGCGTTCTTGCTTGTCACGCATCTGTTCTGTCAGGTCTTTTTCCTTCTTTCGTGCTGCATCTTTCTCGCTCGTGAGGGTAAGTTTCCTTATGATTTCTTTCCGCTTATTTCGGTCGTTCCATTCGTTCAAAAGCAACTCGTACTTTTTTCCCTGCTGGATCAATCGCTTGTTCTCACTGAAGTTGAGGTCTTCCTGCTTCTCGCGAAAAATAGCTCCTTCTCGCTTGGATGCTTCTACCTCCCTCCGAATATTCGACTTCTCCGTCTGGAGAATATGCGTTTCCTTATTGAGTTGGTTCTTTTTGGTTTGAAGTGTGATGAGCAGTTTGTCTAAATTGACTTTACGGTCATCCAACTTAGCCTTGGCTGACTCAATAACTTTGGGATCAAGCCCAATTTTTTGAGCGACCTCGAATGTGTAAGAACTACCCGCTTGACCGATATCTAATCTATACTTGGGCAAAAGCGTCTCCTCGTCAAAAAGCATGCAACCATTCAGCATCATAGGGCTGTTTTCTGCCAAAATCTTGAGGTTGGCATAATGGGTCGTGATTACTCCATAAGACTTGGATTTTCCCAGCTCTTCCAAAATCGTTTCAGCTATCGCTCCGCCAAGTTCAGGATCCGACCCCGTTCCAAATTCATCGATAAAGAATAGTGTATTCTTACTCGCGTGAAATAGGAAATGCTTCATCTTTACCAAACGAGAACTGTAGGTACTTAGCTCATAGGCAATGCTTTGATCGTCGCCTATGTCGACAAAAACATGTCGGAACACGCCCATACGGCTATGGCCCTCTGCGGGAATAAGCATCCCACATTGAAACATGATTTGGAGCAATCCAAAGGTTTTTAGCGAAACTGATTTACCTCCAGCGTTCGGCCCACTTATGACCAGAATCCGATTCTCATGATCGAGAGAGAGGTTCATCGGTATGGTTGACTTCCCTTCACCCCTGTTTTGCTCTAGCAAAACGGGATGATAAGCATTCAATAGCTGGATATCCTTTTCGCGCGAAAGAATGGGCTTTATGGCGTCAATATGCATGGCATACCTCGCCTTAGCGAAGGTAAACTCCAGAAATCCCAAGGCGCTTTCATAAGACTCCAAGATGGGCTTATACGTTTTCAGCTTATGGGTAAGCTCGCGAAGTATTCGGTACTCCTCCCTTTGCTCTCGCTGACGGTATTCCGCTACATCATTGTTGAGATTCACCAAGTTTCCAGGTTCTACGAAGCTAGTATTGCCACTTTCTGAATGACCGTGAAGTGTCCCTTCAATCTTTCTTTTGTTTTCGGCTGTCACCGCCAATACTCGGCGATCATTGTAGATACTCTCTTCGTAGTCGCGCAGCCAACCGAGCTTCTTGTACTTCCTCACCGCCGCCTCGAAAGCTTTGTTGACCTTCTGCTTGGCCTCTGCCAATGCCTTTCTGGCGCTACCCAATTCCTTGCTCGCCGATGTTTTCACAAATCCATTTGGTTCCAACACCTCATCAATCAACGCAATCAAATCCTTGCTGGCATAGAGCCCTTCCACAATTCCGCGAAGGCGCGGGTAGAGTTCTTTCTTCTCACCGAGGAACCGAATGACGGTAGCGGCAACTTCGGCCACCTTGCGCAACTTAATGACCTGCTGTCCATCCAAGACTGCATTGTCAATGCCCAGTATACTTAGCTCTCGACTGATATTGGGAAAAGCGATTTCGGGGAAGTACAGCCCGTTTTCGGCAATGGACTTCGCCTCGGTTGTTTCTTCGAGCAGACGCATGATGGAATCTACTTCATCAAAGGGGCGCAGCTCTTCTACGTAGCGCTTGGCACGTTCGCTATTGCAACGCTTTTCGAGTTGAGCCAAAACTTTTGGAAACTCAAATCGCTCTAGGGTATTTTCGGGATAGTATTTCAAATCGACCAATCTACAACCCTGTGGACTCCTTCTTGTTTAAGGAATCGCCTTCGGGCAAGCGCAAAAATACGCCGATAAAAGAACTCAGGGCAGTTATAAGGAAAAAGACTAGTCCCAAAGCTACGGCAGCCGTTTCGTCAATGGGCAACTCTTGCGAAGCATAAAGAAAAACCAACTCCCGCAATCCCACTCCTCCAAAGCTAATGGGCAACATGGCCGCTATACTGGATACGAGGAAAAGGACAAAATAAATAGCAAAATTGTCTTCAACACCATAAGCCGAAAGGATAAACCAAGCGCAGGCCAACTGTGCCACCTGTACCCAAAAAGAGAGGTGAACGGCCTGAACCGTAGCGCTCCAAAATTTGGCAAAAGCCAAACGAATAAGCGCGACTAAAGCAGGAACAGCTAAAATAGCACCGACATAAATAAGATACATCCAAAAGGAAGGGAAAAGTTCCAATATGCTCGTTTGAAAAGAAGCGATGACCAATGCCAAAAATGCCAGCAGCGCTGCTCCACTTATCCTGTCCAGAAGAACTGCACTAAGCAATTCTCGTTTGGAAGCCGAACTCTTCTTATTGAGATGAAAGATTTTGTAGCCATCTCCTCCTATTCCACCTGGCAGAAATAGATTGTAAAACATGCCAACATAATAGAGACGGAGATTGTAGTTCCCTAAAATGCTCACTCCGATGGCTCGGAAAAGGGCCAAAAGCCGCTTAGCACTGATAAATTTAGAGAGGTTGAAAAAGAGAAACGCAGCAATCAAATAGAAAGGATTGCTTTGGCGCACCATGCTCCAAACTTCTCCTAGTTCGATCTTTGAGAAAACCAGGTAAATGGCAAGAGCCGAAAGGGCAATCTTGACGAGAAACTTAAGTGCTGACTTCGCTGTGGGCTTTGCCAATGAAAACTTCTTTTACGGTGTAGGTCTTTTTGTTTTGCGATTGATAGTAGATGCGCAACATCAATTCGGCAATCAATCCGAAAACCAAGAACTGGATTCCAGCGAGAACTAACGTCACTCCCAGTAACAAGAGAGGTCTTCCCCAGATATCCTCGCCGAAAATCTTGAGCACCAAAAGGTAGAAGTTGATGAGTAAACCCAATCCTAAAGTGATGAGTCCAACGGGGCCAAAAAGGTGAATAGGGCGGCGGAAATATTTCTGCATGAATATCATCAGAATCAAATCGCTCAATACCTTGAAGGTACGGCTAAGCCCGTACTTCGATTCGCCGTGAATTCTAGGGTGGTGCTTCACATCGACTTGAGTGATGCTCGCTCCTTGAAGCTTAGCCAAAACGGGGATGAAACGGTGGAGCTCACCATAAAGCTCCATGCCCTTGGCGATGTGAGCGCGGTACACTCTTAAGGTGCAACCGTAATCCTGAATATGAACATCCGTTAAGTTTCTGATCATCGAATTGGCAATCTTGCTCGGAACTTTGCGAAGGAACATACCGTCCTTGCGGTTTTTGCGGTTACCCGCAACAACGTCCCAGTTCTCTCTCTCCAGCTTCTCCAGCATCATAGGAATGTCAGAAGGGTCGTTTTGCAGATCGCCATCCAAGGTTACGATGTATTCGCCTTGAGCATGATCAATACCCGCCTGCATCGCGGTGGTCTGGCCAAAATTCTTCTGAAAAACGACCAGCTTCACGTGCTCATCGGCCAGTTCTTTGATTTTAGCTACGGTAGAATCGGTCGATCCGTCATCTACCAAAATAACTTCATACGTGTAAGAGTGAAGAGCGGCATTGATGCTATCCAAAAGAGGAGCAATATTGTCCTCCTCGTTCATCAAGGTTATTACTAGTGAGAGTTTCATTGATGACGAAGGTAAGGAAACCGAATATTCTGAGAGGCCGATCTATCCCGCAAACTTTTCTTTTTATCTTGTTGACAATCAAAATCCAATTAACCGTGAAACACCTCTACCAAAGTGGGGTTCTATTCCTTTTTATTCTAGCCACAACAGGGCTTTCCGCCCAAATTAATGCGGACAATACCATTTCAATTGACAGTCTAGTCAATGAAATTTTCAATACGGGAACTTTTGTTGAGGTTTCCAATGTGACCTTTAACGGCGTGCCAGCCAATGATACTTTGACCAATGTCCAGATTGGATTGTTCGGAAATGGATTCAGCGATGGCTTGCCCATTGATTCGGGTTTTGCCATGACTACGACAAATATGGAGAACATCTTCACTGGTAATTTTGACGGAGCTTCAATAAGCGAAGAATACGAAGATGCGGACATGGCATTAATTTCAGGCAACAATGTACACGACTGTGCCGTGCTTGAGTTTGACGTACTTAATCTGGCTGAAGCTTTAGCGTTCACCTTCACATTTGCGTCAGCTGAATATGCAGCTTACACTTGTTCTGTATTTAACGATGCATTTGGTCTTTTGATCAGTGGCCCAGGAATCTCAGGGCCTTATGAAAACGGCGCAATAAATATTGCCACTATTCCTGATAGTGAAACGCCAATAGCCATAAATACAGTAAACGGTGGTGTTCCAACTGGAGGTGGAACTGCGGAAAATTGTGAAGCTGCAAATCCAAATTGGGTGGAAGACAGCCAGTATTTCATCGAAAACTATGATAACTCTATTAGTAATGTAGGCTTCACTGGATTCACGGTTAGCCTCGAAGCCTTCGTTGAGGTTGAACAGAATGAAACATATCATCTGAAATTCGCCATTTGTGATGTAGTCGATGGTGCATTAGACTCAGGAATTATTCTTGAAGCCAATTCCTTCGAAGGAAAATTTCTGGATGTTTTTGATCAAAACCGTCCCAAGCAGCTGAAGCTCTACCCTAACCCATCTACCAATCAGGTATTCATTGAAATTCCTGAAATTTTTATCGGACAAAACTTAAGCCTTCGAATTTTGGACACGCAAGGCCGAGTAGTAAGCGCCACCACTCTCACAGCGACGGGAACGGTTGAGCTTAAAACCAGCCAATTGGAAAAGGGGCTATACATAGTTGAGACTGCTTCAAACGGAAAAGTCTTCGGAATATCGAAACTATTGCGTGACTAGGCTAGCGCTCACTCGCAGCGAATTGGATACATTTGTGATATGATGAAAAATCTTAGAAACGCCTTATTGATAATGGCAGGAGTAGCGATACTGCTGGCCATTATTTTTAACGATTTCTTGGCTTACTCGGCAATATTTGTCGGAGCGATGATTGTTTTCTACGGACTTTACCACGCCTTCCTTAAGACCAAAGATGCAGAGATTGACGATCTCAGAGCCAAACTGGATCAAGAGGAAAATCAACTCGAAAAAGTCAAAGAAGAGAACGAAGAACTTCGGACAAGAAAACTAAATGTTTCTGCCATCAGGCAAATACTAGATGTAGGTTTATTTGAAATCGATACCAACTTCACTCGAACCTGGAATGAGGAAATTGAAACGGAAATGGGCAAGACTGTCCAGTTCATCGGGGCGCTCAAGGTAGATATCATCGCCAAGTACGGAGTTGACCTAAAGGATCTTCGAATTAAAACTGAAGGAGATGAAGTGTTGATTGCCAATATGCACCTCAAATCACTCTCGTTTACTGATCTCAATTACGATTGGGTAATCAGCGAAGTACTCGAGCACAAGAAGCCCTATCTCGGTGGAAACCACCGCCGCACAAACCCGATGCTCGAATTGGAAGCCAATAAAATCAAAGAGCGCCTCCAAAAAAGAACACACGAAGAGGTGAAGCAAGGCCCTGAAGAATTAGAAGCCATTACTTCCATATTGAAGAAACAACTCCTTCACTCTGTCGCCCTGCTATTGGGCTTGCAAGATGATAAAGTTCGCTTTGTTGATGGGTTCAATGGTGAGTTTAAAACTTTGGAAGGCTTTCATTCAAAAGCAATCGACGAAAAAAAATAGTCCTTAGCTATGAGGTTTTCTAATACCAGTTTAAATTTATTAGGAATTCATTTAACCTGACTCAAAGCAATTTCTTTAAAGAGCTACGGCTATATCGATTCGTTAAAATTTCTCAACAAATCATTTTGAAAAGAACGCTTTCTTCCTTAAAAAACAAGATTGTTAAAAATTTTTGACGAATCTCAGTTGACTATTCGACCAAATAAAAGCACCTATAGATCTGAAATTCAATCTAATTAAGGTATTTCGACAAGGCGCAATTATTCTTTACCTCGCTTAAAAAGGATGATTTGAACTTTCCCTCTTTTTATAGGACTCCAACAAGCTTAAAAAACCCGCGACCAGGACTTCAACAAATCAGAAAAGGCCATGTTAGTTTTGCGACAAATCTTAATCAAATACTAAAAAAGTACTTTATGAAATTAAAATTTACAATGATGGCAATGCTGTCGTGTTTAATGTTCACGACGAGCTTTGCTCAACAAACAGAAGTTACAGGAACACTCTCAGCATTGAGTGGATATGTAGCTGGAGAAACAATCGAAATTCCTTTCAACCTTGACTTCACTAATATAGATGACGAATACGCTGATTTCTTGGAACTTACTTTCCCTGCAGGTGTAACAATTGAAGGAGTGTCTAATGATGTTGTATTTATTGACAACAGCATCTTATTTGGTGCAGGAGCTCCAAATGCGGACTACAACGGAATAGTTGGACAAACTGTTAGCTGGGGAGATGACAACAACAGTTTTGGTGGCATTTTTACGTCAGCAACTATTGATGGAGTGCTGACAGCACTGACTTACGATTTTACTGTTACCGTTACCGTTGACGCAGGAATTACAGGCGACTTGAGTGTTGACTTTTTCGCAAGTGGTGATGAATTCGGTCCAAACCCAGCAGATTTGACTGGAACAGTTACAATCGGTGAAGGCGTTTCTGTTTACGGAATCGTCGTTAACAGTGTTGTGCACAATACATTGGAAGTAGCTATCAACGCAGCTGGTTTAGCTGGCGCTTTAGCAACTCTTGATCCTGCAACTCTTTTTGCTCCAACGGATGCAGCATTTGACGAATTAGAAGCTGCAAATCCAGGTATCATTGCAGGTTTATTAGCTGATCCAGCTGCACTAGGAGATATCCTATTGTACCATGTGGCCAACTTAGAAGCATTTGCGGGTGACCTAACTGATGGACAAGAAGTTCCAACGCTGCAAGGAAATCCTGTCACAGTAACTATCGTAGAGACTGACGTATTCGTGAACGGTGAGCAAGTAGTTGTTGCCGATTTGGATGCATCCAATGGAGTAGTACATGCCATTGATGGTGTTCTTCTTCCACCTCCTTCAATTGCATTACCTCTAGACTTCGAATTAGGAGCCGAGAATTATGCTATCGAAGGATTTGGTGGAGCTCAAAATACAGCAGTAATTCCTAATCCAGATGCTTCTGGAATTAACACTAGTGCCAATGTATGGCAGCAAACACAAGACGCAGCCAATACAGGTGAGACATTTGCTGGAGCCGTTCTTACTCTAGACGTTCCTGTAGATTTTTCAGGATCTTCTCTAGTAGAAATGGACATATGGACTCCACTTGAGGTCACTGCCGTTACTCTTAGATTTGAAGTAGCTAATAATGATCCTGCTAGTGCTGGATTAGAATTGACTTTACCAGCTACCACCACAAATGCTTGGGAAACTTTAGTATTTGATTTCTCAGGTGAGCCAAACCTCGCAAACGAAATGGTTCGTTGCGTTGTTTTCTTCAACTTAGGTAGTAATAACACTGACGATACATTCTACATCGACAACATCAGAGGAGCAGTCCTTCCTACAGTATTTGACATTGTTGCAAACAGTGACGTGCACAATACCTTAGAAACGGCTCTTATTGAATCAGGTTTGGATGCGGTAACTAACGATGCTGCCGCTGATTTGACACTCTTTGCTCCAACGGATGCTGCTTTTGATGCACTTCCTGAGGGAGTTTTAGCTTCATTATTGGAAGACCCAACAGGTGCTTTGGCAAATGTTCTTTTGTACCACGTTGTTGGTGGTACTGCTCTAAGTACTGACCTTTCAGATGGTCAAGAGGTGCTTACACTTCAAGGGGAGACTGTGGTTGTATCCATAGTTGGAGAAGTTGTTACCATCAATGGTGCAGAAGTGATAATAGCAAATCTTACAGCAGTCAACGGTGTTGTTCATGTGATTGATGCTGTTTTGATTCCAGCGACTTGTACTTCTTTCGCAGGTGGCCCTTATACTAACTTCGGCGAGGCTCCATTAGCAGTTGATGGAATTTGTCCATTCAATGTTATTACTGGTTTCCAAAGTTGGGCTAGTGAAGGATATGCAGTCACTAACTGCATTGCTGGAACTGTTTACACATTTGGCTTGTCAGGTGGAGCAATTGGCGCATGGATTCCTTCATTTGTAATTCAAAATGCTACAACGGGTGAAGTAGTTGCCAGCGGAGCAGAGGGAAACAGTATTACATGGGAATGCCCTGCAGATGGAGACTATACTTGGATTATTCAAGAAGAAGGTCTTTGCGGAAGTCAGTCTGAAAATACTTCAACTGACGGCGGTTTCCCTTACATGACTTGTGAAAGTTCAGTAAGCATTACAGGAATCGTAGTTGCAAGTGATATTCACAACACACTAGAGGCTGCGGTTATCGAAGCAGGTTTGGATGGCACACTAGATACGGAAGGCCCATTCACACTATTTGCACCAACTGATGCTGCTTTTGATCTTTTACCTGAGGGTTTATTGGAAGACTTGCTTGCAGATCCTTCAGGAGACTTGACAACAATTCTTACTCACCATGTTGCCAATGGTATTGCATACTCAACTGACCTTTCAGACGGTCAGTCTATCCCTACTTTAGAAGGTGAGGATGTTACTGTTGGAATAGATGCAGCTGGAGTGATTACTATCACCTCAGCTTCAGGAGTTGTTGCTGAAGTTATAGTAGCAAACCTTATCGCTTCAAACGGTGTGGTTCACGTAATCGATGCAGTATTGATTCCAACACTAAGTAGTGTTGAAAACCTTACATCGGTAGAAAACCTGAATGTATACCCGAACCCAACGAACAACCAATTCACAGTTGACATCGAGCTTAACGCTTCTGAAAGAGTAACTGTTGATTTGATTAACATCGTTGGTCAAGTGGTTAAATCTATCGACCTAGGAACTCGTTCTGCTGGTCTTAATAGAGAGTACATTGACGTAAATGACCTTAGTGAGGGAATCTACTTCATGAACTTAACTGTTGGTGGAACACAAGGAACAGTAAAAGTACAAGTGGTCAGATAATTTCGAACCCATTTATTGAATTGAAAGCCGTCGGTCTAACCGACGGCTTTTTTTGTGCTCCTAAAAATATTAGGCAATCAAAGAAGTCCGTAAAGAAGAGAAGCCCTGTTTTAGAAGAAACGACCGCATAAACCCGATGCTCGAACTGGAAGCCATTAAAATTAAAGAGCGCCTTCAAAAAAGAACACTAGAGAAAAAAAGCAAGGCTCTACAGAATTAGAAACCATCACGTCCGTATTGAAAAAGCAGCTCACTCACTGCATCGCCCTTCAGCATTAAATTCCTGACGAAAATGTAATTTTCATTGAAGAATTTGATAATCAATACAAAACCATCACACATTTAAAAAGAGGACTAAGAGTTCAAGTCGGCTACTTTCCCTTGAAGTTTGAATTCTTGCCATTCAGGTTAATGAATGTCGTTTGAAGATGTAGAATATCTACCACGAACTGTTCTGGGATACAAATAGTGTAGTCTTGTCGAAATAAAAATCCATAAACACTGATTATTAATACCTTAATAAGGTACTTGACACATTCAACACAATAATTTCTCGTAATTCAATTATTCACATGTCCGTGTTTACACAATTTCGTAGCCCTTCAAGATCAAAAAAAGATTCTTTGGTACCTTTAACAATTGATAACACCATCTCTTAAACTCTCGAGCTTAATTAAAAATCAACCTTAAAATCATGAAAACAAAATTTACTTTACTTCTAGGAGCAACTCTAGTCTTCTTGGGCTCAGCAATTGCCCAAACATCGAAAACGCTTGATGAAACTTATTCTCGTTTCGATATTCTCAAGAACAAAGACAAAGGCAACGGTGATGCAAAAGCCATCGAAGCAGTGTTAACTGCCACCGGCGGTTACGTTGTTGAAGGTACAGTTGACATCCCGATGAATTTAATCCTCAATAACATTGATGAGGAGTACGGGGATTTAATAACCATCACTTTCCCAGCAGGATTCACAATAAATAGTGTCTCTAACAATGTTGAATTTGGACCTTCTTTTGATCCAGGAGGGGAATCAGAAGCCTACAACGGTATTACAGGTCAGTCTGTATCTTGGGGAGATGATGATAATAATTATGGAGGGGTAACTCCAGGCAATGATTATCCTTTTTCCATCAACGTAACAGCTGACGCTAGTGTGACGGGCGATCAAACAATTGATTTTGTTGTGAGTGGAGACGGTTTCGGACCTGCCCCGGCTGATTTTTCTGGTTCAATTACGATTTCTGCTGCTGTAGCTGATTTACCTCTTGATTTTGAATTGCCTGCAGAGACTTATGCTATCGTAGGATTTGGTGGAGCTCAAAATACAGCAGTAATTCCAAATCCAGATGCTTCTGGAATTAACACTAGTGCCAATGTGTGGCAGCAAACACAAGACGCAGCCAATACAGGTGAGACATTTGCTGGAGCCGTTCTTTCTCTAGATGTTCCTGTAGATTTTTCAGGATCTTCTCTAATAGCAATGGACATATGGACTCCACTTGCAATCACGGACGTTACTCTTAGATTTGAAGTAGCTAATAATGATCCTGCTGGTGCTGGATTAGAATTGACTTTACCAGCTACCACCACAAATGCTTGGGAAACTTTAGTATTTGACTTCTCAGGTGAGCCAAACCTCGCAAATGAAATGGTTCGTTGCGTTGTTTTCTTCAACTTAGGTAATAATAACACTGACGATACATTCTACATCGACAACATCAGAGGAACAGCACCTGCTACAGTATTTGACATCGTTGCAAACAGTGGCGTGCACACTACCTTAGAAACGGCTCTTATTGAATCAGGTTTGGATGCAGTAACTAGCGACCCTGAAGTAGACTTAACACTCTTTGCTCCGACGGATGCTGCTTTTGATGCACTTCCTGAGGGAGTTTTAGCTTCATTATTGGAAGACCCAACAGGTGCTTTGGCAAATGTTCTTTTGTACCACGTTGTTGGTGGTACTGCTCTAAGTACTGACCTTTCAGATGGACAAGAGGTTCTTACGCTTCACGGGGAGACTGTGATTGTATCCATAGTGGGAGAAGTTATTACCATCAATGGTGCAGAAGTGATAATAGCAGATCTTACAGCGGTTAACGGTGTTGTTCATGTGATTGATGCTGTTTTGATTCCAGAGACTTGTACTTCTTTCGCAGGTGGCCCTTATACTAACTTCGGCGAGGCTCCATTAGCAGTTGATGGAATTTGTCCATTTAACCTTATCGAGACTTTCGAAAGCTGGGCAAGCGAAGGGTATAGCGTTGACAATTGTGTCGCAGGTACTACATACATTTTTGGTTTACAAGATGGTGCATCTGGTGCATGGGACCCTGCTTTTGTCGTTATCGACGCCGCAACAGGTGAAGTTGTTGCTTCTGAAACGGAAGGCTTGAGTATCACATGGATTTGCCCAGCTGATGGACAATACATTTGGATTATTCAAGAAGAAGGATTTTGTGGAAATCAAACAGCTAATGCTTCGACAGACAATGGATTTCCATACATGACTTGTGAAGACCCACTCTCAAACAATGACTTTATCATTGCTAATGACATAAGCGTTTACCCGAACCCAACAAACAACCAATTCACAGTTGACATCGAGCTTAACGCTTCTGAAAGAGTAACTGTTGATTTGATTAACATCGTTGGTCAAGTGGTTAAATCCATCGACCTAGGAACTCGTTCTGCTGGTCTTAACAGAGAGTACATTGACGTAAATGACCTTAGTGAGGGAATCTACTTCATGAACTTAACTGTTGGTGCAAGCCAAGGAACAATGAAAGTACAAGTGGTCAGATAATTTCGAAACCATTTATTCAATTGAAAGCCGTCGGTCTAACCGACGGCTTTTTTTGTGCCTTTTTTTGACTTGTTAAGTATTGAAGCAATTCAAGTTTTCCTCTACATTCGGATTCACTAGTTTTAGCCAAATAAAATCTTAAAAATCAGACCTATGAGACAACTTGTACTTTTTATCGCATTCGCAATTGCCAGTATTTCCAGCGCAATGGCTCAAGACCAACCAAACACCTTTGTCTTTGAAGGGAATAATTTTAGGTGGACGCAAACTACGAATGGAAGTTTATTTTACGATGAAAGTACTGGCGACCCGGGTCTGGAAGTTCCCATAAATGAAGGGAATCATGCCGTTTATACCTCCACTCTCTGGCTTGGAGGTCTCAATCAGAGTGATGAATTGAAGATCGCCTTCAGAAGATTTTGCCAAAACTCGAATGAGAGCTGCTATGAAAACTGGGGGCCTTTGAAGCTTAATGGAGAACTAAGCACCACGAGTGAAGTGGCTGACTACAATTATATTTGGTTTGTGACTGTAGAGCAGATCGATAATCACGTTGACTACTTCGACTGTCTAGCGGATCCAAACTGTGACGAGTCCTCTGAATTTCCGTCTTATGAAACCCCTTCAGATTTCATGTCTTGGCCTGCTGAGGGAGAAAGTGGTTACGATTCTAATCTCGCTCCATACGTCGACAAAAATGGAAATGGAAGCTATAACCCAGAAGAGGGAGACTATCCCGCTATTTGCGGTGACTTTTCATCGTTCACAATATGGAATGATTTAGGGGTATCAGGATCAGAACAGGATGGACTCGAAATAGGTCTTGAAGTCCATACCACGGTCTATGGATACAACGCAACAGCGGGCTCAGATTTTAATACGCTTTTTGTCCAATACAAGCTGATCAATCGCGGAATCCAGAGCTTGAGCGACACCTACGCAGGTTTGTGGAATGATTTCGATCTGGGGAATTCAACAGACGATTATCTAGGTACAGACGTAGAAAGAAGCATGTTCTATGTTTACAACGGTCAAGCCAATGATCAGCCTAATTCTGCAGGTCCTGGTTATGGAACTGATCTTCCTGCTATGGGAGTTAAAGTTCTTTCTGGACCTACAGCACCTTTTAATGGTTCAGATGACAACTCCGAGTATTCTCCGTTTTACGGTAATGCGACTTCAGGATGGCAAGATGGAGTGCTGGACAACGAAAGGCTTGGATTAGCTCGTTCTGTCTCTTACGGCGGTGGTGGTTCTCCCTCTGCGGTTCAAGGACCTTCAATTGCTCCTCAATACTACAATTACATGAAATCCATTTGGAGGGATGGAACCCCCTTAAGTTATGGTGGTATCGGATATGCTCCCGTAGATCCCGAAGTGCTACAAGCTAAGTACTCATTCCCTGGCGCATCAGATCCATTGAATGCTGGCACCGCTGGTATTGATCCTGAATATCCTTTAGAAGGCGGATGGACAGAAGGAAATGAAGGGTTTCCTTCTGGAGACCGCCGCATGATAAGCTCCTCAGGCCCATTCACCTTCTCCCCTGGCGATGTTCAATACATCGACCTTGCCTACATCTTTGCTCGTGAATCTTTTGATGAGGACGAAACCGTCATCGAAACCCTACAGCGATTTGCCGATGAAGTGGAAGGGATGCAATGCTCCCCTCTTCCTGCTATCGTTCTTTCGACCGACAGAGGCGAAGAAAGAAAGCCCCTTCAAGTATACCCGAATCCGAGTAGCGAGAGCATTTCATTTAAATTGAATGAAGCCTCCTCTCAATTTACGTTGGTAGATATCACTGGAAAAGTGGTTCTTCAACAAAACCTTAATTCGGGTGTTCAACGTGTAGACATTTCGAATTTAACGAATGGTATTTATATTATTCAGGTAAGATCAGAAAAGTCGATTTACAATGGAAAAGTGATAATTGAGAAATGACCTTGTCCATCTCGAAAATTATCCTTCAGATTTGACCAGCATGAAAATGAACAAAACACATTTACATCACCTTACTTTCTCGGTCCATTCCGAAGAACGGTGATGCTATAGTGTAAATCATAAATTTACTTAGAGCCCCTCCGATTTCGGAGGGGCTTTTTTATTGAACTAAACCCGAACGAATGAAATTAAAAGTAGCCGTACAAAAAGGTGGCAGATTGAGCGAAAAGAGCTTGGCACTTCTTAGAAGTTGTGGCATCAAAGTTTCCAATGGCGGAAAGCTGAGGAGCGAAGCAACCAACTTTCCCTTGGAAGTGCTGTACCTAAGAGATGACGATATTCCGCAATACGTAGCTGATGGCGTCGCCGATTTGGGCATCGTCGGTGAAAATGTGGTGAAAGAAAAGAAGAAAGCTGTAGAGATTGCCGAAGCTTTGGGTTTTGCCAAATGTCGACTTTCAATGGCGGTGCAAAGAGAAATCGACTATCCGGGTCTGGATTGGTTCAATGGTAAAAAGATAGCCACGAGTTACCCAAATATCGTCCAAAAATTTCTCGACGAGAAAGGACTGACCGCCGAAATCGAAGAAATCAGCGGAAGCGTGGAAATCGCTCCAAGCATTGGCTTGGCTGATTCTGTTTGCGATATCGTAAGCACTGGAAGCACGCTTTTGGCCAATGGCCTCAAGGAAGTCGAGACGGTAGATCGAAGCGAAGCGGTTTTGATTCAAAACATGAATCTCAGTGCAGAGAAAGCCGAACTAGTCGAGAAACTTCTCTTCAGAATTCGAGCGGTTAACAAAGCCGACAAGTTTAAATACATCTTGCTCAATGCCCCCAACGATTCACTCGACGAAATTACCTCTCTCCTTCCGGGAATGAAAAGTCCCACAGTGCTTCCCTTGGCCAAAGAAGGCTGGAGTAGCTTGCACTCCGTGGTGAAGGAAGACGAATTTTGGGAAGTGATCGATAGACTAAGATCAGCAGGAGCTGAGGGTATACTGGTATGTCCAATCGAAAAAATGGTACTATGAAAACGCTGAAGTACCCTGAAGAATCAAGATGGGCGGATTTCGCTAAGAGACCCGATTTCGACAACGAGTCAATCGAGGCGACCGTGACGGAAATCCTGAAAGAAGTGAAAACCCGTGGCGATGAGGCAGTCGCTGAATTTTCTGTGCGATTTGATGCTTTCAAGAAAGGCTCCTCTCTTCGGTTTGATGCTACGGACGATGCACGCATCGTCCCAGAGCTGCAAGAAGCAATCGATTTAGCCCTATCAAACATCGAAACCTTCCACGGCGCTCAAGCGGAAGTACCAAAACGCATCGAAACCCAGCCTGGGGTTGCTTGTTGGCGCAAAAGCTTGCCCATCGAAAAGGTGGGACTTTACATTCCAGGGGGAACAGCTCCTCTCCTCTCCTCTTTGATGATGCTCGGCGTTCCCGCTAAGCTCGCAGGCTGCCGTGAAGTAGTCATTTGCACGCCTCCAGGCAAGGACGGATCTATTCACCCAGCGATCATCTACATCGCCCAAAAACTGGGATTCGACACCATCTTCAAAATTGGTGGCGCCCAAGCCATCGCAGCAATGGCCTATGGGACGGAGAGCGTTCCCAAAGTGGATAAAATCTTCGGTCCAGGAAATCGATTTGTGACCTTGGCGAAGCAGATGGTTCAACAAGAAGGAACTGCTATAGACATGCCAGCGGGGCCAAGCGAAGTCCTCGTCATAGCCGATGCCGAAAGCAATGCTGCTTTCGTAGCAGCCGATCTGCTCAGTCAAGCGGAGCACGGAACCGACAGCCAAGTACTATTGGTGATGAGCGAAGAACGAGGCGATGCATCGAGCAAATTGGAAGAGATTCTTAACGAGATCGAATCGCAAGTTTCAGCCTTGCCACGGCAAGAAGTATCCCGAAAAGCTCTTGAAAACAGTTTGGCGATGGTGTTGAAAACAGATCAGGAGGCGATGGGTTTCTCCAATCGATATGCACCCGAGCACCTCATCCTTTCTACCGAAAACGCGCGTGAATTGGCCGAACTTGTTCAAACGGCGGGAAGCGTCTTTATCGGAAAGTGGAGTTGCGAAAGCCTGGGCGATTACGCCAGCGGAACAAACCATACTTTGCCTACGAACGGCTATGCTCGAAGCTATTCTGGAGTATCGCTCGATAGCTTCGTGAAAAAAGTGACCTTCCAAGAAGTAACGAGAGAAGGACTAGAAAACATCGGTCGAGCGGTAGAACTATTGGCGGAAGCCGAAGGACTCCAAGCCCACAAAAATGCGGTAAGTCTGCGACTAAAATGAAAGCTAATTTCAACATAATGAATCTGGTTCGGGAGAATGTTAAAGCGCTCTCGCCATACCGCAGCGCACGAGATGAATTCGAAGGGGAAGCCTCGATTAGTCTTGACGCGAATGAAAACCCATTCGATCACAAGAATTTGAATCGCTATCCCGATCCCTACCAGCGAAAGCTGAAACAAAAAATCAGCGAGTTGAAGGGCGTTAAAGAATCCTCCATCTTCCTTGGAAACGGCAGCGATGAGGCGATTGATTTGCTGATCCGCGCCTTCTGCGAACCTCTTGAAGATTCGATTCTCATCTTCACTCCCACTTACGGGATGTACCAAATTTCAGCCGACATCAACGCAGTAGAGACGGTTGAAATTCCGCTAACGAACGATTTTCAAATAGACGTTGAAAGCGCCTCGAAAATAGACGCTAAGGTCACTTTCATTTGCTCTCCGAATAATCCAACAGGGAACGATATGGATACTCAGATTGTAGAAAGTATCCTCAGAACGAGCAAAGGGTTAGTCATTATCGACGAGGCTTACATCGATTTCTCAAAAAGGAAATCGTGGACTGAACGGCTAGAAGAATTCCCGAATTTAGTTGTCCTTCAGACGTTCTCCAAAGCTTATGGGATGGCTTCCATTCGATTGGGTATGGCTTTCGCCAATGAAGAAATCGTAAGCATTCTGAATAAGATCAAGCCGCCCTATAACGTGAATGGGCTGACCCAGAATTATGCATTGCAAGCCCTTGAAAATAAAGAAGCGGTACTTTCCGAAATTGATACGATCCTACAAGAGCGCCAAGGGATGAAAATGGCATTGCTCAAGCTCAAAGAGGTGAGAAAAATCTATCCCTCGGAGGCAAACTTTCTGCTCATCGAAATTGATCGGGCAAAAGTTCTTTACCAGCACTTGGCCGAAAAAGGAATCGTCGTTCGCGACCGCTCTAGTCAAGTCGAACACGCTTTGAGGATTACCATTGGTACCCCAAAGGAAAACAAAACTTTAATCGAAAACATTAAGGCCTTCTACGCATGAAAAAAGTACTTTTTATCGACCGCGATGGAACCATCATCGAAGAACCAGCAGACGAGCAAATTGACAGCTTCGAGAAGCTGCGTTTCCTGCCTGGAGCCATCACCAACTTGTCGCGAATAGCACGAGAAACGGATTTCCTTTTGGTAATGGTAACCAACCAAGACGGACTGGGAACGGAGACTCATCCCGAAGAAAATTTTTGGCCACCACACAACAAGATGCTGCAAATCATGGAAGATGAAGGCATCCACTTTGACGAGATCCTCATTGACCCCACTCGAGCCGAGGACAATGCTCCTACCCGAAAACCAGGCACAGCTTTATTGACTCACTACCTGAAAGGTGATTACGACTTGGCCAATTCCTATGTCTTAGGCGATCGGAAAAGCGATATTCAACTTGCAGAAAATTTGGGAGCACAAGCCATTTTCATTGCTGATGAAAACGATGATAGCGCTGCTCTTTGTACCAATGACTGGGAGGAAATCTACAAGTTTCTAAAAGGAAGGTTTCGCAAAGCGGAAGTAAAGCGAGGGACCTCTGAAACAGATATCAAAATCGCATTGAACCTCGATGGTTCAGGGCGGTCAAAGATTTCAACTGGTATATCCTTCTTTGACCACATGCTGGAGCAATTGGCCAAGCACGGAGGTATCGATCTTGAAATCAGCGTGAAAGGAGACTTGAACGTCGATGAACACCACACCATTGAAGACACGGGCTTGGCCTTGGGTGAAGCTTTCCGAAAAGCGCTAGGAACCAAAAAGGGAATTTCTCGATATGGATTTACATTGCCTATGGACGATTGCTTGGCGCAAGTCGCTTTGGATTTTGGCGGAAGGCCATGGCAAATTTGGGAAGCAGAATTCAAGCGAGAAAAAATTGGTGAAATGCCTACAGAAATGTTCTCTCACTTTTTCAAAAGCTTTGCCGACGCATCTATGTGCAATCTCAACATCAAAGCTGAAGGAGAAAACGAGCACCACAAAATTGAGTCGATTTTCAAAGCTTGGTCGCGCGCCATTCGCATGGCTATTGCCGATACAGGCGATTACCGAATTCCCAGCACCAAAGGAAGCCTATGATCGCAATCGTAGATTACAATGCAGGCAATGTACGCTCGGTTTTAAACGCCCTTCATCGACTTGGAGCCGAAGCTGAAGTATCGGCGAATCCAGAGGTATTAAAAAAAGCCGATAGAGTGATTTTTCCTGGGGTAGGAAATGCCAAACACGCCATGGAAAACTTGAGAGAAAGAGGACTAGACAAAGTCTTGCTTGAATTGACGCAGCCGTTTTTAGGTATCTGTCTTGGCATGCAACTCATGTGCAGTCATAGCGAAGAAGGAGATACCGATTGCCTCCATATTTTTCCCGAAAAAGTGAAACGCTTTGAAGCAGACAGGCGCGTTCCCCATATGGGTTGGAATGAGTTGACCGAAATGAAAGCTCCTCTATTTACAGGATTGCTCGATCGCAGTGATGTATATTTTGTTCACTCCTACTTTGTGGAATTGGGTGCTGACACCTCCGCAAAAAGTGAATATGGTCAACCATTTACGGCAGCACTTCAACGCGGTAATTTTTACGGAGTTCAGTTTCACCCTGAAAAATCAGGCGAGACCGGAGCCAAAATCCTGTCCAACTTTTTAAAAATCAACCCATGAAAATTATACCCGCCATTGACTTAATGGATGGCAAATGTGTCCGACTAACGAAAGGTGATTTCAGTACAAAGAAGGAATACTCTAGCGACCCATTGGATATGGCGATGCGATTTGCAGATGCAGGCCTGAGCTACCTCCACTTGGTAGATCTAGACGGAGCAAGGACGGGGCAATTGGTGAACTATAAGACGCTTGAAAAGATTGCTTCAAAGACAATGCTGGAAATCGATTTCGGTGGAGGAATCAAATCAGACGAATCGATTCGTATCGCTTTTGAATCTGGCGCAAAGAAAGTAACGCTCGGAAGTATAGCTGTAAATAGCCGCGAAAAAGTGGGGGAGTGGCTGGAAATTTACGGAAGTGAAAAGCTGATATTAGGCGCGGATGTGAAAGGAGAGAAAATTGCCATTTCGGGATGGACTGAGACAGGCGATGAATATGTCTTTGACTTTGTGAGAGAATACTTGGAGAAAGGACTTAAAACGGTCATCAGTACTGATGTAGAAAAGGATGGAATGCTGGAAGGCCCTTCATTCGAATTGTACAAAAAGCTATTGGGAGAAATTGAGAACCTGAATCTCATTGCCAGTGGCGGAATCAGAGACATGGATGACTTGGAGAAACTGAAAACGATGGGAATGTTCGGAGCGATTATCGGAAAAGCCATTTACGAAGGGCGGATTGACTTAAAAGACCTTTCCCAGTTATGCTAAAAAAACGAATCATTCCCTGTCTTGACATCAAGGATGGCCGCACGGTCAAAGGCATAAACTTTATCAACCTGCGTGATGCTGGTGATCCCGTAGAATTGGCGGAAGCCTATTCAAAACAGGGCGCAGATGAGCTGGTATTTCTGGATATTACCGCTACGGTGGACAAGCGCAAAACTCTGGTAGAATTAGTGGAACGCATCTCCGAACGCATCGACATTCCATTTACCGTGGGTGGTGGAATATCGAGTGTGGAAGATGTCGCGGCGCTGCTCAAAGCAGGAGCTGATAAGGTCAGTGTGAACTCCTCTGCCGTGCAGCGTCCCGACCTGCTCAACGAGATATCAGAACGATTTGGAAATCAATGCTTGGTGCTGGGCCTCGATGCCAATTGGCTGGACGGCCAATGGGTAGTTTTTACGCACGGTGGCAGAACTCCAACAGGCAGACAAGCCATTGACTGGGCCAAAGAAGCCGAGCAACGCGGAGCGGGAGAAATCCTTCTCACTTCTATGAGAAAAGACGGAACCAAAAGTGGATTCGATATTGAATTGACGAAAGTCATAAGTGGTGCAACGAATATTCCGATCATCGCATCGGGAGGCGCAGGAAAAATTGAAGATTTCGCAGAGATTTTTCACATTGCAGATGCGGCGCTAGCAGCGAGTATTTTCCACTTTGGAGAAATCCCCATTCCCGAACTAAAACAGACATTAAGAACCCAAAAAATTGCCATACGATGAATCCCGATTTTACTAAAGGTGAAGGCCTGATACCAGTGATAGTGCAAGAAGCTCGAACCAAGGAAGTGCTGATGCTGGGCTATATGAATGAAGAGGCATTGGCAGAAACAAAGTCAAAAGGACTTGTCACTTTCTTCAGCCGAAGTAAGGGCAGACTTTGGACCAAAGGCGAAACCTCAGGAAATCACTTGAAATTCATTTCTGCCAAGCTAGATTGCGATCGGGATACCCTATTAATACAAGCCATTCCTTCTGGCCCGGTGTGTCACCAAGGAACGGATACCTGTTTTGGGAAAAGTGATGCCAAGGGGTTCATTTATGAATTGGAAGCGACGATTAAAGATCGAAAAGAAAATCCTCAAGAAGGATCATATACTACTTCCTTATTCAATAAAGGAATGAATAAGATCGCTCAAAAGGTGGGTGAAGAAGCAGTGGAACTCGTTATTGAGGCGAAAGATGACAATGCCGATCTTTTTAAAAATGAGGCGGCCGATTTGATGTACCACTTTCTGATCCTGCTTCGTGCCAAAAACTTCGAACTTAAAGAAATTGAAGAGATTTTAGTGGCTAGACAGAAATCATAAAGTACTGCCTTTGAGGTTTATCGATACCATATTTTTCTATATTTGGTATTGAACTAAACCCTATCACCATGAAAAGCAAAGCACTAATTGCCCTTGCGGGTATCGCCGTGTTGGCGTCATGCAACCCCACAGAGTATCGAGTAGAACGCCACGTCACCATCGATGCTCCCGCCGAATTGGTCTTCGACCATGTGAATAATCCCAAAATGCGAGAAGGTTGGAGTCCCTGGGAAAGAATGGATGCAGCAATGGAAAAAAGCTACGAAGGCCAAGAGGCTGGAGTCGGTGCCATCTACAAATGGAGTGGAAACGATAGCGTAGGAACAGGAGTTCTCGAGATTATTGAAAGCGTTCCCCACGAATACATCAAAAGTACCTTAACCTTCACAGCTCCTTGGGAATCTGAATCTACCGTAGAATGGGATTTTGTGGAGACCGATGGAGGTGTCACAACGAGTTGGGCAGTTAACGGCGAGCTTCCTGGATATCTATTTTGGATGGGAGAAGAGGATATGGACGAGATGATGGGAAAGGATTTCCAAAGAGGTCTTGACATGCTGAAAATAGTCGCCGAAGAAAAAGCAGCGAATATAACTGGAATGCCAATGTCAGTAATTGAAGTTGAGGCTATGCCCGTTTATTTCATCGAAGCCGAAACAAGTATTAAAAATATGGAAAGCAATTTCTTCGGAGACAAGTATGAAAAGATCGGAGCTTATCTTGGCGCTGACACCCAAAATATGCTGGAATCACCTTTAGCCATTTACAAAGTCTGGGACGAAGAAAATGATAAAGCTCAAGTGGCAGTGGGTATGGCTTGTTCATCAGAAAAGCTTGGCGAAGGTGATATTCAAAAAGCAATGTCGTACGAAGGTAAGGCCGTAGAATGTGAATACATGGGGTCTTATGAAGGCGGGAAAGGAGCCCACAATGCAATCGCTGCGTATATGGAAACAAACAGCCTTGAAATGGTTGGGCCACCATGGGAAGTATACGTTACAGGCCCCGGTACTGAGCCTGATTCTACGAAGTGGGTTACCAGGATTTATTACCCCATTCTGTAGTAGAACTGAATACATGAAACTAGAAGGCATCCATATTTGAAGGATGCCTTTTTTTATGACTTCGGATGCCGAATTAACTTTTTGTAAAGACGGAGTAATCTTGCAGGACTCACTCCCAGATAGTACAAAGTAAAAATGATGAAATTCGAACTGTTCACCTGCCAGTAAGGGTTTTCATCGTACTTGCGTGCAGACACACGTACGTCATCTTGCAAGAGCTGAAACTTGGCTAACTTTTTTCCTCGCCTGATGATATCATAGTCTTCCATTACGATATGGTCTTCGCTATAGCCATCTAGATTGTCAAAAAGCTTGCGCGAAATAAAAAGGCTTTGGTCTCCTCCCCTGGCTATCATGATGGGTAGGTGGGTCCACCAAGAATTAAATCTCAACGCTTTTCGATCCGAATCAAACCGAAATCGAAAAGAACCGAAGGTTTTTCCATCGGCGGAAGCCGACAAGATTTGATTGGCATAATCCTTCGGCGGAAGCGTGTCTGCATGGACAAAATACAGAAGGTCGGCAGTTGCCAATCGCGCTCCTTCATTGAGTTGCTTTGGCCGCGAAGGCTGGTTTATTTTAGCAATTTGAGCACCTAGACTCTCAGCGATTTCAACCGTTTTATCCGAACTGTTTGCATCGGCAATGATAATCTCTACTTGATGATCATTGTCGGTCAAGTGACGGATCAACCTTCCGATGTGTTCTTCCTCGTTTAGGGTGGGAATTATTATCGATATTTCAGGAACGGTATTTGCCAATGTGTGATCCGAATTAGAGTTGCGAACGTAGGTATAATACGTGCAATTCAAAACAACAGATTTATGACCAGAGTTATCTCGCTTCTTTTTTCAGTTTTACTAGTCACTGCATGTTCTGGTTTGGGTGATGTCGATTCGGATTCTAAACCAGTGAGCCACGCCACGTGGGATATGCTCCTAAAAAAACATGTGGACGAAACAGGAATGGTCAACTACATGGGCATGGTCAAAGACAGCCTTGAATTGAACAAGTACCTTGAGCTGTTGAGTGAAAATCACCCCAACGAGAAAAATTGGAGTGAAGATGAACGGTTGGCTTATTGGATTAATGCCTACAATGCCTTTACCGTAAAACTCATTGTAAAGTATTATCCCGTGGAATCAATCAAAGACATCGCTGGAAAGATTCCTTTCGTAAATACGCCTTGGGATATCAAGTTCATCGAGATCGAGGGTGAAACTTACGACTTGAATAACTTGGAGCACGGCATCATTCGGAAGCAATTTGCCGAACCGCGAATCCACTTCGCTCTTGTGTGTGCAGCCGTTAGTTGCCCGAGATTGAGGAACGAGGCCTTTACCGCAGAAAAGCTAGACGCTCAACTTGAAGATGAGGCCAAGTACTTCTTCAACAATCCCAAAAAGAATAAAATTACTGCGGATAAGACCGAGCTTTCAAAACTCTTGGACTGGTACTGGGGAGATTTTAAGGATGTGGCAAAAAGTAGAGTCGAATACGTAAACCGCTACAGCAAAGTGAAAGCCGATGCCGATGCGGAATTAGACTTTATGGATTACAGCTGGACGCTGAATGAGCAATAGGCTAAAATGATTCCCCAATAGTGAGGTAAAAGTTGGGCTCCTCGCCCACTCCCACGTCTAGCCTGATGTTGATCCGATCTTCGGGGTCAATGGCAAAACGCAGTCCCGCGCCGTAAGTGTATCTTAAATTGCTGAGCGAAAGCTGCCCGTATTCGGGAGCCACCATTCCCGTTGCCCCAAAAGCTACCGCACCGATTCTCCAAAAAAGCTTTCTTCGGTATTCCGCTTGAATTACCGCAGAATTATCGTCGCGGTAACGGCCTTCGTAAAAGCCTCGCATAAGTCTAACACCGCCAAGTAATGCCTGGGAAATAAATGGCGCCTCGCCGTCAATAGATTCTGAAAAAAAGCGTGCTGCCAAATGGTCTTTGGGACTGAACTCATAAAAATGCCTAACATCCAATCGAAGCCTAGTGTAGTCAAAGTCGCTACCTGTATAGCCTCCGTGTCGATCGATGGTAAACTCGGCATACCAGCCTTTGTAGGATTCAAAATAATTGTCGCGGTTGTCGTAGTTGAACAGCACACCCAATCCTGTGTTCAACCCTCCATCATTTCCCGATATCTCAGTGTTGGCCAATTGACCTTCTGCGTCTAGATCTGTAATCGTGAAATCATCCATAATGAATCGCCCTCCGAGGTAGTAGTTATTGGATACCTCCTTCATGGCGCTCAATCGGATACGCGGAAAATCAACGCCATAGAGCTCTTCAAAATCCTCGGGCTGATCGTTTCCAATTCCAAAGAAAAAATAGTTGTAGCGGTACCAGCCAACCTCTCCGAAAACTGAGTACTGTTCGTCTTTCCACCAAAGCTGAAAAGGGAGATAAGCCAGAATTTGATCTTCCAGCGTATAGGCGGCGCCTAATTGGAATTGCGAAGGCCTGGAATCTTTGGATTCGTCTTCAAATCGCCACGAAAAAAAGGCGAAAGCTCCAAATCCCAAGCGTGTTTCGGGAGTAAAGAAAACAACAGGGAGCGGAAAGAAGGTCGTTGAGCTTGAGTCGGCTTCTTGGGCGGAGGCCTTTCCACTAAATAAGCCAACCAGAAAAACCAACAGCAATAATCTCTTCATTTGATGGATTTAATAGTTCTGCAGGCTCTCGAAATGATTGAAGAAATCCTTAGAACTTCTTGTAAACCCCAAGCCCATAATTCGGAGCGGCCAAGATATTCTTCCCCGCAAAAGCTCCCGCCGCCGAAATAGAAAAACCAATTTCGTTTTTCATCTCGTAAGCAATCTCCAATGAAGGGCTAATGAATTCGGTATTGTTCGAGAAAATAGTTCCCCCTTGAGAAGGGTCAGCATCACCATTGAAGAAGGACTGAACCACATCCACCTTGGCAATTGCTAGGAAATTAGTGCAGAACTTCGTTCCGATTTCAGCACCCAATCGGTACTCATCTGAAAAGTCGTTGGTTCGGTTATTCAAACCAGCATAAACTGAAATCCACGCATGATCTGAAATAGGACGACTCACGTCAAAACGGAGCATCTGGTTGAATTCACCGTCTCCACTTTGAAGAATTCCTGTTTCCCCACCAGAGACTTCTCCAGTTGGCAATCCGAATAAAACCCGCACTGAGGCTACCCATGTATCGGATTTGTAAAAACCATATTGCAGCGATAGATCGACATCTCCGAAAGCATTCAATTCATCTCCCGGGATTTCCATTCCAGAAAAACGAAACTGCGTCTTGTTCAATGTATTTCTGGTGAAGAAAGGCACAT
>Ga0222659_1000235_pt1 | contig 39485 bp, 31 predicted proteins | sample AntAcemetagen547_FD_179850 | JGI IMG/M metagenome (GOLD analysis project Ga0222659, IMG submission 179850) | Saline water microbial communities from Ace Lake, Antarctica - #547 | ecosystem: Environmental > Aquatic > Non-marine Saline and Alkaline > Saline | place: Antarctica: Ace Lake...
CAATTTCGACGACATCTCCAACCTTAATCGTTCCTTCCAGAAGTAATAATATTCCTGAAAAATAATCTCTAAAAATGGATTGGAGACCGAGACCAACTCCAACCAATAAAAAAGTTGTCGCCGTTAGGAATAGATCCAAATTCATTCCAAAACTACGCAGTGAAATGATAATGGCAATGGAGTAAACTAGATACTTTGCAAGTTGCAAATAAATATACTCTGTTCCAGAATCTATGCGGTCACTTTGACGAACCGCTTTCAGCAAAAATACTTTCAAAAAGTTGACGGTAAAGCGGGCTATAAAAATGATTACTGGGGTGAGAAAGAGATGGTAAACAGAAATATGAAATTGTTGAATATGAAAGAATTGATAGTTTAATAAATTGATTAAGTCCAATTCAGGATTCGTAATTTTTAAACTCAAAAAACAGAAATAAAAGGCCACTAAATAAATCAATTGCTTAGATAATTTCCAGATCGCAATCTCCTTCCCTTCAATCGTTAATTGTTTTTCTGTCAAATCAAGAGCTTTAAAGTAACGCTTAATGTATTTGATGAAGATTTTTGAAATGAGATAAATCCCAACAAAAAGAAGAACGTTTAAAATCGTAAGCTGAAAAATCAGTTCGGATGGCTGCGCAACAATCGCTGGCGCATCTCCATTGGCTGGAAAAGCTATTATCGCTTCTGACCACCAATCGATAAGTGGAAAATTGAAAAAATCGTTCATTGCTTTCCGGTTCTTAAATAATCGTTCGACCTAATTTGTCGGATAAAAGTAACTTAACTTTATCTAATTTAATTTGTCTGGTTAAAAGTGAGGTTACTTCATCATAGGTTTCAGGAGAATTTTCCTTGTTTAAAACATGCATTCGTTTTTGTAATTCGCCTATTTCTTGTCTAACTCGTCCACTTTTGTATGAGTAAATGGATTCCATTACTGCTCGGTCTAATTTATCAACTTCTGTATTGATTCGTACTTTTTGAACGGCCCAATTTGGACTTACTTCATATTTTATTGTAATTAAATCCGCCGCTCTTGTACTGACATTAATATCTTCTAGTTGTATAAAATGATCCGATTTATAGACAATTCCTTCCGCTAATCCCGTACTATATTCGTTCAAAATAGTATTGAAAATTTTGTTTGAAAATTGGATTTCATCTCTCGCTAGTTCGTGAATAACTAATTCAATAACACTCACTTCTACTTCTACCTCAGACTCATTTCCAGCTTCATCCGCTTGTACATTCGTTGTGTGAACTAAAAACAGGCCATAATTAAGTAAGATCCTTATCAAATCCATTTCATAATAGTAGAGTAGATCTTCCTCTTTTAAATGAACGCCCTCTTCTTCCAATAAATCTGCAGGTAATAAGGCTTCAATGGGCATTTCATAATCCATGTCCGGATAGGACGAAGGAGCTTGTGCGACTTTTCGCTCGTTGGTTTGCGTCGTATTGTCGTATCGCTGTTTACGATCCTCTACTTTTTGACGTTCAACTAATTTTTTCTGCCGAACTTTATTAACCTCTTGGGTAATTGTATCTTCTGGAATTTCAAAAATTGTCGCACATTCACGACTGTAAATCTGACGCTTTATGGCATTATCTATTACTGCAACCGAAGCGACAATATCATTAATTAATTGTGCTTTTTTAAGTGGATCATTTCCAGCATCCTTTAGGAGGATATCAGATTTAAAAACGATAAAATCTTTTGAATTTTCGTCAATATAGGTTTTGAGGTTTTCTGTGGTTGATTTTTTCGCAAATGAGTCGGGGTCTTCACCGTCAGGAAACAAAACCACCTTCACATTTAATCCTTCAGCCAAAATCATATCGATTCCTCTGAAAGAGGCTTTTATACCCGCCGAATCCCCATCATAAAGAATCGTGATATTTTCGGTATAGCGCTTAATCAATTTAATTTGATCCGTCGTAAGCGAAGTTCCCGAAGACGCGACTACATTTTCAACTCCAGCTTGATGAAGCGAAATGACGTCTGTATATCCTTCCACCAAATAACAATTATCATATTTAATAATTGTGTTTTTGGCAAAATACAGTCCGTATAAAATTTTACTTTTATTATATAATTCGCTTTCTGGCGAGTTGAAATATTTTGCAATTTTAGAATCGGTCTTAAGTGTTCGTCCTCCAAATCCCAAAACTTTTCCTGCAATACTGTGTATAGGAAACATGACCCTACCCCGATAAAAATCAAATTCTCTGCCGTCTTTAGACTTGGTTAAACCTGCCTTGACTAGGATGTCCAGTTTATAACCTTTTGCGAGGGCCACTTTTGTAAATCCATCCGATTCATCAAGACAATAACCCAATTGGAATTTTTCAATTATATCTTCGCGAAATCCTCTTTCGATAAAATAAGAGAGACCAATCGCTTTTCCTTGGGGATGATTAAGGAGGTTACCATGAAACGTGTTTTTAGCAAATTCATTAACGACACTTAAGCTTTCGCGCTCAGAATATTGTGCAATTTCTTCTGCACTTCGCTCACGATCCTCTTTAATCTCAATATTGTATTTGTTGGCCAGCCAACGAAGTGCCTCAACATAGCTAAAATGTTCGGCTTCCATTAAAAAAGAAACCACATTCCCTCCTTTAGAAGAACTAAAACACTTCCAAATTTGCTTCGCTGGGGAAACCATAAAGGAGGGTGTTCGCTCGTCAACAAAGGGACTTTTGCCTTTATAATTGGATCCCGATTTTTTCAATTGTACAAATTCACCAATCACCTCCTCTACACGAGCAGTTTGAAAAATTTCATCTATGGTTTCCTTTGGTATCATTGAAAGACGTGCAATCTTTTATAAAAATATAAAACTTTATACAAAAATAGCCAAAACGAGCACGGAGCGAGTAAAAGAGTCAAATAAAATAAAGTGTAAACAGAAATGACTTACGAAGGCAACCTTTTTTGAATGTCCATTGTAATGAAGAAAACAAATACGACAATAAAAATGAAAAAACTATTCACACTTCTCTCTCTCGGCTTCTTTGCATTCGTTGGAATTGCCCAAGATACAACCGATTGCCTACTCAATGTAAACTTCACCTATGCAATAGATGGTGAAACAATCTATTTTTACAATACATCTACCGGCGAACCTGTTGATGCCAATTATGATTGGTGGGTAGACCCTTTAAGCTCAACAGACGAAAACCCAAATTTCTTAATTGCAGATTTGGAAGAGCCTACATTTGCTTGCTTGACCGTTTATAACGAGGACTGGTCTTGCGCTGATTCGCTTTGCATGTTGATCTCATTTGACGAAGATTCTGTTTTTGTGGAAGATTCTACAGACTGCACGCTTGCGGTAAGTTTTACAACGCTCGCGTCAGAAACCCTCTTATTTTGCACAAATACATCTATAGGAGAACCTGCGGATGCGACTTATCGCTGGTATATAGACGGATTACTATCCTCCAGTGATGAAAATCCAAGTTTTGATCTTGCTCTTTTTGATGAGTCTACTTGGCTGTGTCTAGAAATTATGGATAGTATAGGTTTGTGCTATGACTCAATATGTACAAAAATAAATATCGACTCGGTCGCTTTTGATTCTACAGCAAACATTAGATCAACTCAATTAGGTGAATTTAAAGTATATCCTAATCCAGCTACTTCAGAAATTAATATTCTCTTTGAGGATACAAACGAAGGAAAAGAAATCTACATACACAATGCACTTGGGGAGCTTGTTCTCATTGAAAAAACAGGAGAGAACCAGGCGAATATTATGATTTCAATTGGAGATCTGCCTGCAGGTTATTATCACGTCACTGTGATTGATTCTTCAAAGCGAGTAGGGGCAATCCATCAGAAGTTTGTAAAGTATGAGTAGACAATCAAATTGTATGGGGATACAATTGATTTTACGGAGCGTCTCGAGCAATCGAGGCGCTTTTTTTGTGAAATTTAATTCATAAAAACAACTAAATTTGTACAAAATTCGCGTACTGAATCGACAAGAAAAAATAGAACATTTTAGCCAACAATTAAAGCCATTTTTACCACCTGAAACAGGAACGTATATAGCGGAATTTTTAATTGATAAGGTGGTGCATTTCACTGTAAGTCAAAAACGCAAGACAAAATTGGGAGATTATCGGCACCCCTTTAAAGGTAGTCCACATAAAATTTCTGTGAATGGTGATTTAAATCGCTATGCTTTTTTAATAACAACCTTACACGAAATGGCACATCTAACCACTTTTGAGCGGTTTGGAAATCGGATAAAACCCCATGGTGAAGAGTGGAAAAATGAATTTAAGATGATCAGTCAGCCCATCTTAGTCAAAAATATTCTCCCAGAGGATGTTACCCTTGCGTTAAACAATTATTTAAAAAATGCCAAAGCATCTTCTTGTTCGGACGATCGGTTATATCGTGTATTAAGAAGGTATGATAGAAAAGTAGGCATGCATCTAGAAGAATTAAAAACGGGTGCTATTTTTAAACTAAATGGTAAAATTTTCGTTAAAGGAAAAAAGCTTCGGTCACGATTTGAATGTGATGAACTATCTTCGCAGAAAAAATACCGTGTTTTGGGTTTGGCAGAAGTGGAAGAACTGAAGAGTAATTAAAACACGAGTCGCTTTAGAATAGAAAAGATTTAGAGCGGTTGTAAACAAGTAAAAGAGCATGAATAATAATTTTGCGGTAATCATGGCAGGCGGAATCGGTAGTCGCTTTTGGCCTATGAGTCAAGAGTCTCACCCGAAACAATTTTTGGATGTATTAGGTATTGGAAAAACGCTAATTCAAATGACCTATGATCGTTTGCGTAAATTGGTACCGGATGAGCAAATTTATGTTGTTACCAATGCAATTTATGCAGACCTCGTAAAATCTCAGATTGGCATTCCTGATGCTCAGATTCTAACTGAACCCATGCGCAAGAACACAGCCGCATGCATTGCTTATGCGTCTCATAAAATATTTAATCTCAATCCGAATGCGAATCTAATCGTAGCACCTTCTGACCATTTGATCATGAATGAAGATCGATTTGTAGATATTGTCAATGTTGGTTTAAAAACTGCAGAAACAGAAGGAACATTGGTTACGCTAGGCATTAAGCCTTCACGTCCTGACACAGGCTATGGCTACATTCAATTTGAAGATGGGCGTGACATTCTTATGGGTGAAGTAAGAAATGTGCGTCAATTCATGGAGAAACCCAATCGCGAGCTGGCTGAAATATTTTTGAAGAGCGGTGATTATTACTGGAATTCGGGTATTTTTATTTGGAAGGCGAAAATCATTATTGAATCACTCCAAAAATTTAAACCCAAGTTGAATGCCTTATTTGTTTCAAAAGGGGCTGATTATAATACACCAAGAGAACAAGATTTTATCAATCAAGCATTTTATGCGTGTGAGGATATTTCTATCGATTTCGCCGTACTCGAAAATGCAAAAAATGTACAGGTTGTTCTCGCTAATTTTGGATGGTCGGATTTGGGAACATGGGGGTCTTTGTACACGCATTTAGAGCGTGATGTTGAAGGAAATGCTGTGATTGGTGATCGTGTACATCTTTTCGAAAGTGAAAACTGTATTATTAACCTACCTGATGGAAAAACAGCCTTATTACAAGGTTTGCAGGATTATATTGTAGTTGAGGCTCATGGCATTCTAATGGTCGTTAAAAAAGATCACGAACAACGCATCAAAGATTACCTGAAAGAAATCAAGAAGAAAGAAGCAAATTAAGCTATTCGATCCAGAAAAGATAAGGAAGGCGTGCCTGAATGTGTTGCGTGGAGCCGATCGTTTTCAAATACGTGTACATATCCATCAATTGCAATTCCAATTGCGTTTTTGCCATAGCTTCTGATTCACTATTTTCAAAGGTTTCTAACAATTCCAATAATCCATTTTCCTTCGCTTCTGGATAATGACGAATTGCAATATCTTCTGTTTTGATGTCCGCTTTCAACGCCGCATAGGCAATTGCATCACGCAAACCACCAAAGGTGTCAACTAATCCAATTTGCATAGCATCCGTTCCTGCCCAAACACGGCCTTGACCAATACTGTCAACTTCCGCTTTTGTCATTCCCCTTCCCGAAGCTACTTTTGAGATAAAATCATCATAGATATCATCTACACCTTGCTGAATTAATTTTAGTTCTGATTCTGTTAAACGTTTATTTAAGGATAAAACACTGTGCTCATTCGTTTGAACACGATCAAACGTTACACCAAGCTTGTTTTTAAACATATCTCCTGTATAAGGAATGATGCCGAAAACACCAATTGAACCAGTAATTGTATTTGGTTGTGCAAAAATTCGATCTGCCGCACACGCAATGTAATAACCTCCCGAAGCGGCTACATCTCCCATTGAAACAATGACAGGCTTTATGGCTTTTGTGAGCATTACTTCTCTCCAAATAATATCACTCGCCAGTGCACTTCCTCCAGGTGAATTAATTCGTAATACAACCGCTTTAATATCGTCGTCTAAACGTGCATCTCTAATTAATTCAGAAAGACTTGTACCGCCAATTGAATTGAAACTTCCAGCTCCATCAACAATATCTCCTTCTGCAAAAATAACGGCAATGTTTTTTGTATTCATTTTATCTAAAATACGCTCTTCTTTCGTCATTTTCATGGCGTATTTCTCAAATGAGAGTAGATTGAGTTCTTCTGCATTTTCTGCACCCGACTTGCGTGTCAGGATGTCTAATATCCCGTCGTAATAGGTCACACTATCTGCCATTCTATAATTTACAGCGTCACCTGATTTCCGAATAAAAACACTATCCGCAATCTGATTCAAATAGGCCACCTTCATGTTTCGCGATTTCGCAATTGATGCGGTCATCTCATTCCACAAAGCATTGATATACTTTTCCGTTTGCAGGCGATTAGCATCACTCATTTGCTCATAAATTAAAGGCTCTACTGCACTCTTAAATTTATTATTTGAACCTCTAATGATTTGCATTTCAACTTCTAATTTCTCGAGTGCACCTTTCAAGAAAACCAATTCTGCACCAATCCCCATAAACTCTAACATGCCACTAGGGAAAACATAGAGTTCGTCCGCAACAGAAGAGAGGTAATAGGCCTTTTGACTGTAATTTTCGTGATATGCAACTAAAAATTTACCTGATTTTTGGAAATCGGCTAAGGCGTCTCTAATTTCTTTAACTGTTGCCATTCCTGCGGCGATATTATCGCAATTGAGGAAGATACCCTTAATATTAGCATCATTTTTGGCCAACTCTATCCCATCCAAAATATCCGTAAGTCCAAATTGCTTCGCTAATTGAAAGGCTTGAGGATCAAGTTCTGCATAAGATCGATCGCCGATCACTCCATCCAGTTCCATATGCAAAACCGTATTGGGCTCAACAACTAATTGTTTCGATTCAAATGCCGAACCTATCCCTGCAATCATAGCACTTAATACGCCTACAAAAATTAGGACGACGACTAAACCTGCTACCACACTAGCAAATAAACTTGCCCAAAACGTTTTCCAAAATGTCATATTCATAATTCGCTCAATATAAGTGATACTTAATGATTCAAATTTACGTTTTTTTTCGAGATGCGGCCGTTAATTTGTTTGGGATTAATTCGTGTAAAATTGCCTAATCTTTAGGTTTTATTAAATTTACCGCATGACCGCTAAACGCAGAATAATTGTCGCTGTGACGAATGATCTTTATACGGATCAGCGCGTGCGAAAAGTATGTGAGTTTTTGGTGGAGCAAAATTACACAGTTACCTTGCTTGGAAGACGATTAAAAAACAGCAAGGAAATGCCAGCAACGAGCTATAAAACCAAACGGTTTCCGCTTTGGTTCACAAAAGGGGCCTTGTTTTATGCGAATTATAATTTGCGGCTCTTTTTCTATTTACTTTTTCATAAAGCGGATGTTTTACTTGCGAATGATTTAGATACGCTCTACGCAAATCACTGGGCACGCAAATTCAAGCGCAATTGTAGGTTAATTTATGATTCTCACGAGTATTATATCGGCGTACCTGAATTGGTAAGTCGTCCTTCTGTCCAAAAATTTTGGCGCTCTATTGAAAAAAGGACCGTTCCGAAAGTGGATGTGATGTATACGGTGAATGAATCCATTGCTGAACTATACCGCAATGAATATAAGCGCGAAGTGAAAGTGGTTCGCAATATTTCAGATTTTAAAGGATTCAATGCGGAGCAAACAAAGGAACAATTAGGGTTGCCCACCGATAAAGCAATTGTGATTATTCAAGGAGCAGGCATCAATATCGAAAGAGGCGGGGAGGAATTAATCGAAGCCATTCAGTTGGTCGAAAATGCTGTGCTCATTTTTGTGGGAGACGGGGATGTTTTACCGAAATTAAAAGCGCGTGTAGCTGAAATGAAATGGGAAAGTACCGTATTGTTTTTTGGCAAAAGACCGTATGATGAGCTCATGAATTTCACACACTTATCAAGTGTCGGTATTTCTATGGATAAGGACACAAATGTGAATTATCGTTTTTCTTTACCAAATAAGATTTTCGATTATATCCATGCCGGTATCCCATTACTTGTATCTGATTTGCCTGAAATTCGGCGTATAGTTGAAGGGTATGATATAGGATTAATTTGCCCGTCACATGACCCTAAAATAATTGCGTCCTATCTTACAAAAATAATTTGTGATCTTGAGCAACGAAAAAAATTCGAAAAAAATTTAAAAGTAGCCTCCGCTGAACTGACGTGGAAAAACGAATGTGAGGTCTTAAAAACAATCTATTGAAGAATAAAGCGTTCCATATTATCGCCTTTGACGTGCCTTACCCACCTAATTATGGGGGTATTGTTGACGTTTTTTATAAATTGAAAAGTTTGCATGCAGTTGGCGCTAAAATTATTTACCATTGTTTTTATTACGCAGGTCATAATCCACCAACAGCGCTGTTGGAGCAATATTGCGAGGAAATTTATTATTATGAACGTAAGAAGGCACCTTGGAAATTGATCACCTCCTCATTGCCTTATGTTATTTCGAGCAGGGCTAATAAAGCCTTGTTGGCAAATTTACTGAAGAATGATGCGCCTATTTTTTTCGACGGAATTCAAACGTGCTATTTTATGAATCATCCTAAAATTAAGAATAGGAAGCGATTTTTTAGAGCAAATAATATAGAGCATGTGTACTATTTTGAGTTAGCGAAATGGGAAACATCTTGGTTGAAAAAACAATACCTTAAAATTGAAGCTAGACGATTAAAACGCTTTGAAAAACAATTAGTTGGGGTGGATGCTATTTTATCGGTTGCTAAAATGGATATTCCTCATTTTTCGCATTATGCCAATACGTACCACATTCCTCCTTTTTTTAACAGTGATAATCAATCGTTTATAAATGAAGAGCAAAGTGTTAGGCAGGTGCTGTTTCAAGGAAATCTATCCGTCAAGGAGAATGAACATGCCGCAAAATTCATCCTCAACGAAGTAGCTCCACTTTCGAAAGAAAAAATTATAATTGCCGGAAAGGATCCTTCTGTTGCGCTCTTTGATCTTGCAAAGAAGCGCAAAAATGTGACGTTGATCTCGACACCTTCTATTGAGATAATGGATGCGCTGATTCGTAACTCTCGCGTGAACTTGTTGCTTACTTTTCAGCAAACAGGAATTAAATTAAAACTGCTACATGCCTTAGAATCTGGTCAGCATATAATCATTAACGATAAAATGGATGATTCGGGTATTTTCGCTTCGCTTTGCCATGTTGAAAACGGAGCGGTTGGCATTGTCAAACGCATGGAGGAATTATTAGATCAACCTTTTACAACGGCAATGAAAACCAAACGAGATGAAGAATTTGCTCGCAACTATGGCAACGAAAGAAATGCGAAGCGTATTTTGGAACTGATTCATGAAGGGAAAATTAGCAGCTAGCGCGGTAAATAGCGTGTAAAAAATTCAGCCGTTGCATCTTGCCAAACCATTAGACGGTCTGTTCTGAAGAGATTGGTGCGCTCGATTGTTATTTCGTAGTTGGCAGTTGATTTCTCATAATTTTTCTTTAATCGTTCGTAGCTAACCTTTTCTTCCGCAGTGTGACTTTCTGAATCTTGAGCCAGATAATGTGCTTCAAAATCGCCAAATTCTTTTGCCAACTCGAGGTAAGCAATCACGGATGGAAATTCCTCATTTGCTTCGTACAGGTAAAACTGAATGATTTGTTCACACGCTTTTTTGAGTTTTGGGTCTCCTTGAAATGGTTCTAAAGAAGCTAATTTTTGAAGACTCTTTTTAGCCGCAATTAGGAGTAAATCATTGCGGCTTTCTAACTTTTTGACATCCTGTGAAACAATCGCCGTAATCATATAATTCTCCTTGACATTACCATCAAAAAAAAGCAAGTAATAACGATTATAGTATGCATGGAGAGCAATATGCTCATCTGTTTTTTTTAAGCGTTGCTTCATATCCGATAAGTCAAACTCGATCTGATACTTGTCTACAAACGTTTGTTGTATTTCAATTAATTGCCGAATGCAATTCGCCAATTGTTTCGCTATATGGTCTTTCCCTTGGATGTATAAATCCATTTCTTCAATTGTCTTATGCGCATAGCTTTCGACTAACAACAATTCGTCACCTTCAACTTTTAATGTCTGTTTCGCCGTCTCAAGAACAAAAACAATTGAATCTTTAAAAGCGTGATTTCGTTTAAATGCCCTTTGATTTGCACAATTATCGCTGATTGTGTCGAGCATGTTTAGAGCGTCTTGCCTCAATGTTTCTGTTCGAGAAACACCATATTCTGGCAAAAGCTGACGAATGTAAGTAGTAAGAACGTGTTCAACGCTTTGAAGTGAAGGTTGAAATTCCTGGAAATAAGCGACTGATTTATTAGCCAACGATAGGTGACTTAGACTCAAAAGTGAAAGGATGAAAATCAGTTGATAATATCTCCTCATGAAAATTAGCTCAATTGGACAAATACGTTCTTCGGTTCAGTAAAAAAGTGAAGTGCTTCAAATCCGCCTTCTCTTCCAACACCCGAATTTTTAGCACCTCCAAAAGGAGTACGTAAATCTCGAACGAGCCAAGCATTGATCCAAACTATACCTGTGTGCAATTGATCCGCCATGCGGTGAGCACGTGTTAAATGCTCTGTCCAAAGGGTGGCTGAAAGTCCATATTGTGTTGAGTTTGCCATCATTAACACTTCTTCCTCTGTATCAAAAGGTGTAATGGTTACAACAGGGCCAAATATTTCTTCTTGGTTTGTGCGACAATCATAGGCCAAGCCTTCAATAATCGTTGGGCGCATATAATATCCTTCGCTATATTCGCCATCAAGAAAAACTTGTTCTCCTCCTGTTAGCACCGTTCCCCCTTCTTCTTTTGCTAATGTAACATAGGAAAGAACTTTCTCAAGATGAGGTTTGGAAACCAACGCACCCAATTTTGCATCAGGATCGGTGGGATAAGAGACTTTAGATTCGGCTACTTTTTTTACGAATTCACCCCTGAATTTTTCATAAATAGGGCGTTCCACAAAGATCCGTGAGCCACATAAACAAATTTGACCTTGGTTGGCAAATGATGAACGGATAGTGGTAGACAAAGCCTTGTTAAAATCGCAATCCGCAAAAATGATATTTGGATTTTTACCACCCAATTCGAGCGATAATTTTTTAAACATAGGTGCCGCAATTCGCGCAATAGTTTCGCCCGTTTTTGTTCCGCCCGTAAACGAAATAGCCTTCACTTTGGGATCACGAGAGAGTGCATCTCCAACTTTATGGCCCAATCCGTGAACGATATTTAAAACACCTGCGGGTAAACCTGCTTCTATGCAAATTTCAGACAATAAATAGGCTGTCATTGGCGTGATTTCAGATGGTTTCGCTACCACACAATTTCCTGCTGCAATGGCTGGAGCAATTTTCCAGGTAAACAAATAGAGTGGCAAATTCCACGGTGAAATACAACCGACAACTCCGATCGGTCGGCGGAGGGTATAATTAATCCCAACCCCTTCCATATAATGCGATTCGGATGCGAAATGCAAGATGGCCGTGGCAAAAAACCTGAAATTACTGACCGCTCTCGGAATATCTACATGACTTGCCAAAGAAACCGGTTTTCCATTGTCTAAGGATTCAGCTGCCGCAAAGGCATCCATGCGTGACTCGATTAAATTTGCTATGCGCACCATTATTGTAGATCGCTCGTCTATCGGCGTATTTGACCATTGAGGAAAAGCCTTTTCTGCTGCAGCTACTGCTTTGTCAACATCAGATTTGTCAGAGTCCGGAATGTGTGAGTATACTATTCCTCGTGAAGGATCTATATTGTCAATATAAGCCCCTTCATTGGGTGCCACCAAAGCGCCGTCTATATAATTTTGCAAATACATCATGTTCTATTGTCTTAAATAATGTGGTTAAAAATACTTATTTTATCCCTCTTATGTCATCATATCCTATTGCTTAAACTTCAAATTGTTCTTTTTATTTACAGACTTATTTATAAATTAGACTGCTAATGGAAGTAAAATTTTCACTGACAACAATCGAATTTGTCCTCTTGGTTGTATTTGTTCTTTTCCTTTTTATTGGATTAGCGTTGTATATTGTGCGCAACCAGCGGCAATCATCATCAGCAATTGAAGGTGAATTGGATCATCAAAATCCCAACGAATTAAGGGATGATGACCTCCTCTAATGCTCCTCATTTTAGATGATATCCAAAATTTTAACGGGCTTTAATTAATTCAGAGAGAAAGAATGCTATCTCTAAGTAAATTCATACCTTTGTACTTATTCTTAAATACAAGAAAATGGAAAATGTAGTTTATGCAGGTGCCTTCGGTCCAGCTCAGATAGCGTTAGTTGTTGTGGCTATTCTTTTATTGTTTGGTGGAAAGAAAATTCCAGAAATGATGCGAGGAATGGGTAAAGGAATTAAAGGATTCAAGGATGAGATGAACGGAACAGGAGAAGAATCTAAAGATAACACTGAAAAATAAGTCCCTCACCTTTTATGTACAATTCATTTGCGGAAATTCGAGCTGCTTTGGCATCTGGGGATACGGTTGAAAATATTACTCACCACTATCTTTCAGAAATTAAAGCAAAAGCGCACCTCAATGTTTTTTTGGAAGTTTTTACGGAAGATGCTTTGGCGCTTTCAAAATCAATTGACGAAAAAATTAAAGCAGGAACTGCTGGTCGCTTGGCCGGAATGGTAATTGGGTTAAAAGATAATTTAGCTTTTAAAGGACATAAAGTTTCCGCGGCTTCCAAAATATTAGAAGGTTTTGAGTCGCTCTACACTGCTACAGCGGTTCAACGTTTGTTGGACGAGGACGCCATTATTATTGGTCGGTTAAATTGCGACGAATTTGCCATGGGTAGCTCAAATGAAAACTCGGCTTTCGGTCCAGTTTTAAATCCACTAAACGAGAAGATGGTTCCTGGAGGTTCTTCCGGAGGTTCGGCAGCTGCAATTGCGGCCAACTTGTGCACGGTTTCTTTGGGTAGTGATACAGGAGGTTCTATTCGACAACCTGCTTCATTTACAGGAACAGTCGGTTTCAAGCCAACTTACGGTCGTATTTCTCGCTATGGTCTTTTGGCTTATGCTTCTTCTTTTGATCAGATCGGTCCTTTTGCGACGACGGTTGAGGATGCTGCACTCGTGACTGAAATAATGGCCGGAATGGATGATTATGACAGTACGGCTCTACAAGAAAATGCAGAGCACTACGACCTTTCTATTCTCGGTGATAAAAAATTAAAAATTGCTTATATCGTTGATTGTCTTGAAAGAGAAGGAATCGACCCTGAAATTAAAGCCAGAACAATGGCATTAATTGATCAATTGAAAAGTGAAGGCCACGAGGTGAATCCTGTTTCTTTTCCTTTTTTAGATCAAATGGTGCCAACATATTATGTCTTAACAACGGCGGAAGCCTCTTCAAATTATTCGCGCTATGATGGCGTGCATTTTGGCTATCAAGCAAAAGAAGTGGTTGGTGTTGAAAATACCTATAAGAAGTCAAGATCTGAAGGATTTGGAGAAGAAGTGAAACGCAGAATAATGCTCGGAACCTTCGTTCTTTCTCATGGATATTACGACGCATATTATACGAAAGGTCAAAAGGTGAGACGAATTATTCAAGATCGCACAAATGCTATTTTTGCAGAAAATGATCTTATTTTAACACCTACAACACCTTGCACGGCTTTTGAAATCGGTAAAAATTCGGATGATCCTATTACTATGTATTTGCAAGATATTTTTACTGTTCACGCTAATTTATCAGGAAATCCAGCGATTTCTCTTCCATTGGGTGAGCATAGTAATGGACTTCCTTTTGGAGTTCAATTGATGGCAAATCATTTTGATGAAAGCACTTTATTAGCATTCTCTAATCAGTTAATGATAAAAAAACTCGTTTAGGGTTGCTGAGGTGAAATTGTTTGCGTTCATATCGTCTTTTTTCATCTTTTCGTTATACGGTCAAGATAGCCTCAAGGTAGCATTAGATTCTTCTTTAAAGGTTAATCCTGAAGAGTATACTTATCAGCGATTCTTGGATGTTGTTGAAAATTCTTTGTTTGAATATTATAAAGAAACTTGGGGGAAAGAGAGAGCCTACGGTATTATCGATTCCTTAGGTTACCAAGAAAATGATCTCCCCGATTTTCCAGACTCTGTTTATATCGCGCGTTTAAATGACCTGAATGCATCTACAATTATCGAAATTGAAATTAATGATGATCTTCTCAAAACGGTTAAATATTTCGTTCGCAATAGAAGGAGGTATACAGCTATTTGCCTGGGTAGATCTAAACTCTATTTCCCAATGTATGAGCAGCATCTGGATATGTATGAAATTCCGCTCGAACTAAAATATTTATCTGTCATTGAAAGTGGTTTAAGACCAACCGTTAAATCGCGTGTAGGAGCAACCGGATTATGGCAGTTTATGTATCCAACGGGGCGCATGTTTGGGCTTGATAATGATTCATATGTAGATGAACGCATGGATCCCTTAAAATCCACTGATGCTGCTTGTCGTTATCTAAAATATTTATTTGGCTTGTATGGTGATTGGAGCATTGCTTTAGCGGCTTACAATGCGGGCCCAGGAAATGTAAATAAAGCGATTCGCCGCTCGGGCGGTAAAATGAATTATTGGGAGTTACGTCCTTTTTTGCCAAAAGAAACGCAAATGTATGTCCCTAATTTTATCGCCATGATGTACATGATGACGTATTATGGGGAGCATAATATCATTCCAAAAGAAGCAGAAGTCTATTTACATGAGGTTGATTCGGTTTGTCTTAGTTCGAGTATCCGTATTTCACATCTCGATACCTTAATTGGTTTGTCGAGTGAAGAGTTTTTATACTTAAATCCGATTTATAAAACGGACGTCGTTCCGAAAACTGAAATTAAACAATGTATTTTTTTACCTGTCGAAAAGATTGATACCTTTCTCTTAATAGAAGATAGTTTGTATAATTATGACGCTTATTTGGATTCTACAGGTCAGAGTTTTGTTGCTTTAGAGAAAAAGAAAACGCATATCGTCAAAGAAGGTGAAACTTTGGCCCAAATTGCGCAACAATATGATGTAACGATTAATGATATTCGCGCGTGGAATGGCTTGAAAACGAATACCATTTATCCTGGACAACGTCTGACGATTCGCGTGAAGGAACGAAAATATTTTGAAGCGTCTTCAAGCCCTAGTGCTGCAGAATCCCGAACAGCTTCTACAAGTGGAAGTACTGGAGGGAGTTCAACGAATACAAGCAATGACGGTAGGTATGAATACTATACGTTGAAAAATGGCGAAAGCCTTTGGACCGTGAGCCAAAAACTTGGCATACCTTTTGACACGATTCAAAAGTTGAACACGGATCTAGATCCAAAGCGAATGCAACCTGGTGATCAAATAAAGATCAAAAGATTGTAATTTATGCTTGTTCACGCCCGAAATCGGAATGCGTTGAATCAAAAATTAAACACATGAAATTAGTACTCCCTATTCTCCTTTTAGTATCATTATACAGTTGTTCTGATGGACAAGAGGCTCATGACACCTATCTTCCAGAAGCAAATGGACAACATGGTGAAATATTAATTTTGATGGAAGATCATTTGTGGAATGGTGATCTCGGAAGAATTGTTGCAGATGAACTTTCGATCAGAGCTGAAGGACGCTATTTGAGGCCTGAATCAATGTTTTCATATTTCCACAGAGCGCCGAAAGAAGTGAATCACTTGACGCAACTGAATCGTAATATTTTGAAGTTTATGATTGATACGGATTCGAGTTATGAGGAAACGGCTATCATTGAAAAGAATAATTACTACGCAAAAAATCAACTTTTTTTAATTGTTAAAGATTCTGATCCGACTCGATTATTGGATTTTGCAAGAACTAAAATGAGGGTAATTATTGATCGTTTTAACCAATTCGAGCTAACAGCGTTAATGGGACAATATTACGGAAAGCCGCAGAGAGGTATTCAGGAAATTGTTGCAGCTAATTATGGTGTCGAAATTTCTGTACCAAGCGATTTTCGTATTGAAGCAAGTTTGGATAGTTTTATGTTGATTAAGCGTGATCGCTCCAAAAATGTGATGCCTAATGATGCGAATAAGGCTGAAGGAGGAACGTTTTGGATTCAACAGGGCATGATGTTTTGGACGGAGCCTTATTGGCCGGATTCTGTGCAAATGACAATTCAAAATAGATTAATGAACCGCGATTCGACCCTAAAAAAATTCGTTGCAGGTACGGTAAATGGTACGTATATGGGAACAGAATATAGTGAGTACTATGATCCAATCGGACGCACATTTAAATATCAAGGTCACGAGGCAACAGAAATTCGAGGTTTGTGGATTTATGAGGGTGATACGTTTGTTGGGGGTGGTGGTCCTTTTGTGCAATATTCGATCGTAAATGAAGCGAAAAATGAAATCGTTACAATCAGTGGATATGTATATGGACCTAGCTTTGATAAACGTGAGTATATCCGTGAATTGGATGCCATGTTAAGTACCATCAAACTCAATCCATAATCGTAATAATTAGCTATGACTTTTTTGGATGCTGTTCATTATTATCAGGATAAGAAAAATGCGAAATCTGAAGATGATAGAATGTTGCGTGAAGAAATTCGCGCCGAATTAAAAGAACAGCATAACTTTTCGGAGGAAGAAATCCGCTTAATTTTTAGAGAAATTAGTGAATTAGAATTGGCAAAGCTTAACCCTCATTTTGCGGAAGGAACACAAGTAAAGTATCCAAACTATTTTTCGTATTTCTTTTTACTTGTCGGACTTGTCGCTTTGGGCTATTCTATTTATATCCTACAAAATCAGCCTGCGGATCCACTGCTGCAAATGCTGCCCTATGTGATGATTTTGGGCGCCTTATTTTTGATTGTAAAACATGGAAGTCGACTGTTTAATCACAATAAACAGGGAGAATAATCGACTTAAAACTAGCCTTACCTTCATTTTAAAAAATAAATGTATCTTCGTCAATAGAAAATTAACCACTTTTTCCATTGAAAAAGTATAAACCTTAAACAATGAAAAAATTATTATTCTTACCAATTAGTATCCTTCTGCTCGCCTTCTTTTCATGTTCAAATGGGTCTGATGAAGATTTTGATTATGAAGATTATGAAATGACGTATAGTGTCAATATTGATAATGCTATGGATACAACAGCGATTGTTGTTCTTACCAAAGATGGATCAGATAGCACAATGACTTTTGAAGTAGATGGATATGGTATGGAGCAGATTAATTTAGAAGCTGGGGTTTATCACGTGACCGCAACAACAATTACTGATTCACTATTCTTGGATGACCATTTTGAATTAACGGAAGGTTATAGCTTTAATTTAAATTTGACCAAAGCGGATTATATTTTAGAGCGAGTAACGTATATTGTGAGCGAAGATCCCGAATCGTATGTTACCAGTAATAGTTTTACGTATAAAGGTAAAACATATGACGAAGTGGATGCTACTGTAATTAAAGGTCAACTTTTAGTTCCTTCTTCTTGGGATTATAATTTGGAAGAAGATATGCCAGAGGAGGTAACGATATACAATGATGCGAACTCTACAATTAAAACGAAGTTGTATCGGGCAGAAACATTTGTCCTCTACTTAGAATTATTCGAATTATTCAATACTATGGATATGGAGGGATTAGAGTAATCCATTGATGGAAAATCCGATTGATACTAATTTTAGGGCAAATAATACGCCGCCGCAGTTGGCAGCTTATTATTTGCCCTTGATTATTTTAAAAAAGTTGGATAATACGGATGTTCGCGCAGCACTTAGAAATGATCATAAATTAAAGGATGAAAAGGTACGAGAAACTATGATCATCTTGGCCGACTTAGCATTCGATTTTCACCGGCAGGTTCCCGTCACATCCAAATATCTCCTTTATTTTTATCTCATTTTAGCCGGTGTGATGATTCTTGCAGGGATTGTATTAACGGTTATTTTTTGGCAGATGGGTTATATCGTTTTTGCCGCTCCCGTGATTTTCCTTTCTGGCTTAGGCCTCTTGTTTAAAACAAACAAACAAATTGGTTTATTGGAGGAACAATAATTCGTCCATTAGAATACGATCATTAGAAAGGCGCGGAACTTTATGCTGACCGCCAAGTTTGCCTTTTGATTTTAACCATGCTTCAAATAATCCTTTACGAGCAATTCGAACATGGGGTGGTTTGACTGAGAGGTCTCCGGTTCGCTTGGCCTCATAATCCGAGTTTAAGTGTTTTAATTCACAGTCCAAGATGAAAGAAAAAGTAGTTAAATCAGGTGGGTCGTCTGCAAATTCAATTAACCATTCGTGTCCACCGCTTTTTCCATTTTCCATATAAATAGGGGCGGCAGAGTATTCTAACACTCTTGTATTCGTTTGTTGACAAGCTGCTGCAATAGCTTCTTCGGCATTCTCAACGACAAGTTCCTCTCCAAAAGCATTGATAAAACTTTTTGTACGACCCGTAATTTTGAAACGATAGGGAGTCTTATTTGTAAAACGGATCGTATCACCTATAATGTATCGCCAGAGTCCCCCATTCGTTGAAATAACCAAGGCATAATTTACACCTAATTCAACATCCTCCAAAGCAATTACTTTTTTCGATTCAATACCAGCAAAAGAGGACATAGGAATGAATTCAAAGAAAACGCCATAATCGAGCATTAAGAGGAGTTCATTTATCTGAAAATCATCCTGAATACCAAAAAAACCTTCAGAAGCATTATACGTTTCCACATAATTCATGTCTTCAAATGGGATGAGTTGTCTAAACTGTTCGCGATACGGTTCAAAGTTCACTCCTCCATGCATGAATAATTCGAGGTTCGGCCACACTTCTCTCAATTGCTTTTTTCCTGTAATTTCTAATACCCTATTGCATAAAATTAAGGTCCAACTCGGAACGCCTGCTAAAATATAGATGTCTTGATTGATTGTTGAATGGGCTAATTTTTCAATCTTTTCTTCCCAATCACTCATTAGCGCAATTTCTTTGGCCGGCGTTCGTCGCAATTCGGCCCACCACGGCATATTTTTCAGAATGATGGCGGACAAATCACCAAAATAGGAATCCGAAGTGAGGTAATTAATTTCAGCACTTCCACCTAAAATTAGGTGCTTGCCTTTATAGAGTTTGCGGTCGGGAATTTGATTGTAATAAAGACTGAGTAAATCCTTTCCACCTTTATAATGGCATTCTTCGAGTGACTCTTTGGAAACGGGGATAAATTTACTTCTCGCCACCATGGTACCAGAAGATTTTGCAAACCATTTAATGTCAGTGTCCCACAATAAGTTTTGCTCATTGTTTAACAATCGTTTAATGTAAGGTTCTAAACTTTCATAATTGGTGAGTGGTACGTTTTGATTAAAATCTGCATACGACTCGATTTGAGCGAAATGAAATATTCTGCCCCATTCGGTTTTAGAGCCGTGATCCAGTAACTGATGAAAGACTTCTTGCTGAACATCAATAGGGTACTTTTTGAATAAATCAATTTGATGAATTCGTTTTTTGATTAACCAAGAAAACAAGGAATTAAATGGCATCAGATACGAATTAAGAAAATCATACAAGGATTAGCATCCAATCCAAATGAAGAGCCTTTTATCCGAATAGGATGGTGCCAAAAATGATCACTAAACAAATTACAACATAAATCGGAACGAGGATTGAAGTTGAATCATCAAAATAAGGTCGATTTGAATTTTCTGCTGACATGGTCTATAATTTTTTGTAAATATAATCAAGAATGACGAAAAGAAAAGGCCTACTTCGTATTTTTTCCTGAAAAGGTGTTATTTGAATCCAATAAAGGGGTGTATTTTATGGTTTAGTTCATGAATATAGATGTGAATTTTTCGTATCTTTAGCTTAATCAAATGCTTACTCATGAAAAAAATCACGTTCCTGTTCTTCTTATTATTCTTTCCATTTTTTGGATTTAATCAATTGATTTATTCTAAAATTAAGATCAATGCTACGCATGAACAACTCATGTATATTGCGGCTTCTGGCATCACGATAGATCATGGAGATCACAAACAAGATGAATGGTTTATCACCGATTTATCTTCATTAGAAATAGAGCAGCTCACCACTATGGGTGTTGACTTTGATGTTTTGATTCCGGATGTTGCGGCTTATTATGAGGCGCATAACAAGGATGCAGATCCAAGAGCAGATCGAACAGAATGTCCCTCTTTTGGTGGGGAAACTGGCGTTAATGTGACGGTTCCGACTAACTTTAATTTGGGCTCAATGGGTGGTTATTATACCTATGAAGAGTTTTTGGCTGAATTGGATGCTATGCGATTGGCCTATCCTGATTTGATTACTGAAAAGGCGCCAATTGGTGATTTTGAAACATGGGAGGGACGGCCCTTACATTGGGTGCGTATCTCGGATAACCCGGAGGTGGATGAAGACGAACATGAAGTATTGTACACTGCCTTGCACCATGCAAGAGAACCTATGGGCTTATCGCAAACTATTTTTTACATGTGGTATTTGTTAGAGAATTATGGGGTGGATGAAGAAATTACCTATTTGGTGGATCATTCAGAATTGTATTTTGTACCTATGATTAATCCGGATGGTTATAAACGCAATCAGTTTACAAATCCAAGTGGAGGTGGTATGCACCGTAAAAACCGAAACCCAAGTATTGGCACAACCAATAAAGGGGTCGATTTGAACCGAAACTATTCCTATCATTGGAATGAGAGCGGAACATCTCCAATTGAGAATAACGACACATTCGCTGGGGATTCAGCTTTTTCTGAACCCGAAACGCAAGCCATCAAATGGTTCTGTGAAAATCATGCATTTGAGTTTGCTTTCAACGCCCATTCGCATGGTGACCTCCTGCTGTTTCCAATAGGTTGGGCTACTGGTGAATATGCAGCGGATCATGATTATTTCGCTCGCTATTCGAATCACATGGCCTTATACAATAATTATACGGCGCAAAAAGCAACGGCGCTCTATCCAGCTGCGGGTGATTCTGATGATTGGATGTATATTACTGATGGGATGGCTATTTTTGCCATGACACCAGAAGTTGGGAATTCATTTTGGCCCAGTAGTGCCCAAATTATTCCAACTTGTCAAGAAATGTTTTGGTCTAATTTGGTTTTATCTCACATGCCTCATGTATATGCTGTAACCAGCGCCTTGGAGGCTAGCAGAGTGGATGAAACAGTTGGGTATTTTAACTATACAATCGAACGACTCGGGCAAGAAGATGGTGATTTTACGGTTTCCATTACACCACTTTTAGGAATTGCAAGTCTAGGTTCAGAAAATATGCATACGCTCAGTATCATGGAAATTGAGGAAGATTCTATCAGTTTTACGCTCGATCCAGGGATTGTATTCGGGGATGAAATCAAATATGTCTTACACACTGATAACGGATTGTGGACTAAACACGATACCTTAACGAAAACATATGGGGGTGGAACTGAAATTTTCTTTGATGACTGTTCGGACTTGACGAATTGGGTAGGTGATTGGGATTTTACAAACGAAATTTATTTTTCGCCTGATAATTGTATTACGGATAGTCCTTATGACGGTACCTACGGAAATAATGTAAACAAGACAATTACATTGGATCAATCCTTTAATTTGCAACACGCAACTTATGCCTATGTTACTTTTCATGCGCAATGGGAGATTGAAAATGATTATGATTATGTCCAGTTTATGATCTCTACAGATGTTGGTAGTACTTGGATTCCGTTGTGTGGAAAATATACAAATACGGGTGTGCCTGATCAAGATTTTGGAGAACCACTTTATGATGGAACGCAATTAGATTGGGTTTTTGAAGAGGTGGATTTAACGGATTATTTGGAAGAGTCAGATGTTCGTTTTCGATTCCGATTAATCACAGACGCTGGCCTGCAAATGGATGGGTTTTATTTTGACGATTTTTCTGTGAGTACAGACGCACATGAAATCAATGATGCGAGTTTGATTGAGTTTTCTCAATATGATATTAAGATCTTTCCAAACCCGGCAAGCACCGAATTAAATTATAGCATTCCAGGGGATGTGAATGTACAATCAATCATCATTTATAATGAAATTGGACAGCCAATCATTACCATGGCCGGCACAACAAAAGTGATTAATTTGGAAGAACTAAGTGAAGGGATTTACTTTATTCAGTTTATAGAGGCTTCCAATGCGGTCCTAACAAAAAGGTTTACGCTTATTCGCTAGGGCATTATCCCATGTAGCGGTAGCCAACGCCTTTAACCGTTCTGATAATTCCCATACCAAATTTTTCACGTAATTTTCTAACGTGAACATCAATTGTTCGGTCGCTTACACTTGAATCTCCCCAAACGCCAGATAATATTTCTTCGCGTCTAAAAACTTTATCAGGGGTACTCATTAAATAAGAAAGTAGCTCAAATTCTTTTTTGGGAATGATATTCTCTTTGCCGTCTTTCATAATACTGTAACGTTCGTTATCAAGTACAACCGAATGTCGTTCTATTTTCGTTACCACATCTGTATTACGATCTAAAAAGGCTTTTACTTTATGGAGCAAGACTCGCATACGAACAGGTTTTACAATATAATCATCTCCACCCGCACGATAACCCGCCACTTGCGAATAATCTTCGCCTCTTGCAGATAAAAATAAGATGTAAGAATTGTTAAGTGCAGGTTGCTTTCGCATCATCTCACAAATTTCTATGCCATCTATGTCCGGCAGCATCACGTCCAGAAAGATAATGTCTGGAATTATGTTGAGCGCCATATCAAACGCCTCTTTACCCGCACTAGCCGTGTAAACTAAATAGCCTTCCTTCTCAAAATTGTAACTCAACAATTTTCGAATATCCTCTTCGTCGTCAACAATTAGTACTTTATACTCCACGGTTTGTTTTTTTTACAAAATTACCAAAGCCACTTTCAGAACGTATTAAGCCGCAGTTAACCCTGTGTTATCTAATTAATCCCTTATGTTAATTTAACGTTAAGCCTAATTAATGTATTGATAACATACTCTTTTTAGTATTAACCATGCGCATGGTCTACCTTTGCGGCAAATTAAGTGTGTAATACTATGAAAAACATAAGCTTAACATTTTTAATCGCTTTTATGAGTTTCGGCTCTGCGGTTTATGGACAAACAGGTGTTTTGGAAGGGAATGTTTACCGGTTGGTAGAAGGGCAAAAAGAAGTCATGTATATGACCATTGCTGAATTAAAAGGAGGCAGTCTTCAACCGATTTGTAAAACAGATTATGATGGAAATTATTTTGTTGAATTGTCTGCTGGTGAGCATTTAATTGTATTCAGAAATTCGGCTATGCAAATGCGTACGGATACAGTTCCAGTTACAATAGAAGCAGGTGTTACAAAACATTTTGATTATGAAATGACGCCAGATGGCGTTCTTGAAACGATTATCATTACAGCCGAACGCGTAATTGACGGCGGTGGTTCTGAAAACAAAATGGTTGCGGAAACAAAAGAAAGTGAAGTTGTAGGTTCAAATATGACGGTTGAGGTTGCGGAAAATAAGGGCGCAGGAAACACAGGTGATATTGCAAAAAAAATGACAGGGCTTTCAACAGTCGGTTCTACGTTATATGTACGTGGTTTAGGTGATCGTTACAATGTAGCTTATTTAAATGGTCTACCAATTCCTTCTCCAGATCCAGATTTTAGAGTCGTGCCGCTCAGTGTTTTTCCAACAGATATCGTTAACTCGGTGAATGTTAGTAAAGTCATGTCGGCTCAGTTATACGGAGATTTTTCTGGTGGAGCATTTAATGTGACTACGAAAAGTTTTTACAGTAAACCAACCTTGAAATTAAGTATTGGAACAGGAATGAATACGCAAACGACGTTTCAAGATTTTAGAACTTATCAAGGAGGTAAATATGATTATTTTGGGTTTGATGATGGTACCCGACAAGTTCCTCAATTTGTAATCAATAATTCAAAACCGGGAGCTTATCCAGGCGTTAACAATTTATTTAATAATGGAACATACAATTCTGTTGAAGGCAAAACCACAGGTTTTAATGACAATTTTGGAACACGTTTAAATAAAGCGCTTCCAAATACTAATTTTTCAATCACAGGCGGAAATTTTGTAGACTTTTCTAAATCGAAAGATCGCTCAAAAGGATTTGGTTATTTAGTGTTATTATCGCACGACAATAGTTATAATTATTCAAATGGTTCAATCAAAATTATTAACGCTCAAAGTGAGGAACGTTTGAATTATGATTTCCAAAAATATGTTCAAGAAACTGCGACAACAGGATTGTTAAACCTTTATTTCCGTTTAAACCCAAAGAATAATATCTCCATTAACACGCTTTATGTGAATAATTCGAATGATGAGACGAGAGAAACATGGGGTAAACATTTTGACTATTCACGAAACATTTACTCAAGACGTTTAACGTACAGACAAAACTTTATGTCGGTGAACCAAATTATTGGAACGCATCAATTATTGCCTTATGCAGATGATACTACTTTTTCGCGTTTAACGGTAGATTGGAGAGGTTCATACAGTTTAACGGGAAGTCAAGAACCTGACCGTAGACAGTTTGTTGCTTTTTATGATGAAGGAAATGAAAATGATACGGAGCACTATGCGTTTAACTATATTGATAGAAATGAAAACCACATTTTCTACAGTAAATTGAATGAGAACGAAATCGCGGGTAAATTTAATGCGAGCTTTACTTTAAAGTATGGTGACGTATTGAATGAGCGCAAGGACACAGTCATTGGAGAAGTAATGACGCTGCGTGTTGGAGCAGATTATAAAAGTAAATCTAGAATTTTTGATTACAAGCAATTCAATTATGTGTTGAATACATTCGCTTCTAATGTTGGTGATAATGTTGATATCTACGATATGAATAGTTACTTAAATTCAGAAATGCACGACGAAGGTCAATTCAACATTCAAGAAGTAGCCAACTTTGGGTCATCTTATTTAGCACGTTTGGATGTGACAAGTTTTTATGGAGACATGAAAATGATTTTCAATAAGTGGACATTCATTCCCGGTGTGCGCTATGAGAGCGGAGTGCAGTCGGTTGAAAACAGAAATCAACAAAGTCCGAGTATCTACGAGAAGAATATTCTATTAAGTGATGTTGTATTACCAAGTTTGATTACGCGTTTTGATGCTACCGATCGTGATGTATTCCGTTTCGTTGCGAGTAAAACCCTAACTCGTCCTAAATTTAATGAAGTAGCACCTTTCCAATATGTACTTTATTTTGCAGGGGCAAAGGCGCAAGGAAATACAGATCTTCTTAACGGTCAAAACTACAATGCAGATTTTAGATATGAGCGTTATGGAAAGCCAGGGGAATTATTTTCAGTAGGAACATTCTATAAGTATTTGGATAATCCAATTGAGCAAACAATGTTAGCAACTGCCAGTGGGCAATTAATGAGTTTTGCGAATGCTGATGCGGCGCAGGTTGCAGGAATAGAAGTGGAGTACATGCGAAGTTTAGCTTTCCTTGTGCGTGATTCTGCAAAATCTGACACTTCGTTTTGGAGTGATATCAACCTAGGATTCAATGCAACTTATATGTATACGTCAGTACAAATCGATACAACAGATGGTGGAGCAATTAACACGAATTCAAGACGTCCATTAGAAGGAGCTTCTCCTTATTTGGTTAACTTCGATTTGAGCTACAAGAAAAAAGTGGGTGATAAAACAGATAATAAAACCTATTTAGCTGCGCTTTCATATAATGTATTCGGACCGCGTTTATTTGCAGTAGGAAGTAATGGAATCGGAGATCAATATGCTTTACCAGTGAACACAGTTAATTTTGTGGGTAGAATTACATTTAATGATACGTATTCTTTTGGAATTAAAGCTAAGAACATTTTGAATCCAACCATTAACATTATTCAACAGGATCAAGTAAACACAGGCAACCAATTAAATGTATCCAGTTTCAAAAGAGGGATCGACTTAAGTTTGTCGTTTAGTTATAACATTCCTGTTTCAAAAGATAAAAAACCTGTTGAGACCGATCAATAAGAAGTTGTAAAAATTATATTGAAACCCGACTTGCTACTGGTAAGTCGGGTTTTTTATGCCCAAAAGTAAGGGGTTAAAGTATGTTACCGAATTGTAAAAATGGATTAACTTTTTGTTAACCTAAGCGTAACGAGGTGGTAAATCTCTTTCGAGAAAATCACCCGATATTTGTGTCATCAAATTAAAAGAAAGAAAAAAATGAAAATTAGAAAGTCAACAATTCAAATCATGGTATTAGCCGGTGCGCTTGTAACCGTATTACCAGCTTGTAAGAAAAAAGGATGTACTGATCCAACTGCTAACAACTACAATTCTGAAGCAAAAAAAGACGACGGAACATGTACTTTTGATGCTATTGATTGGTATACAGAAGTAGCTTATGCTGGCGTTACTTACAAACAATTAACAGGAAATATTACAGAAGATCATACTTTAACTGCTGGTGACAATTGGTTGCTTTCAGGAGGTGTTTTCGTTAATTCTGGTGTTACTTTAACAATCGAGCCAGGAACGACTGTAAATGCTGCAGATGATGGAACAACTCCATTCTTAGCTGTTGCTCAAGGTGGTCAAATCAATGCGTGTGGAACAGCTGCTGCTCCAATTATCTTTACGCCTGCTGCTGATGCTCCTGCTCCAGGTGCTTGGGGAGGAATTATCTTAAATGGATATGCTCCAATCAATACTGGAACAACAGCTGAAGGTGAAGGTGGAACAGGTACTTACGGTGGTGCAAATGCTACTGATAATTCAGGTTCTTTATGTTATGTTCGTGTTGAGTATGCTGGAAAAATCCTAGGTACTGATAACGAATTAAATGGTTTCTCTTTCAATGGTTGTGGTTCAGGAACTACATTACACCACTTACAAGCCTATAAAGGTTCTGATGACGGATTCGAATTTTTCGGTGGAACAGTGTCTTTGAAATATGCAGTATCTTCAGGTAACCAAGATGATTCATTCGATTGGACGCATGGTTGGTCTGGTAATGGTCAATTCTGGGTTGTAAATCAAGATGCTGGCGGTGGAGATCGTGGTATCGAAGCAGATAACAATGGTGATAACAACGAAGCGAATCCTTATTCTGATCCTAAAATTGCTAACGTAACTATGATCGGTGCTGAAGATGGTGACGGTGCAAACCAAGGTTTAAAATTAAGAGAAGGAACAAAAGGGAACTTCATGAACATCCTTGTAACTAACTTCCCAAAAAGAGGTTGCCAAGTTGAGCATGATGTAACATTAACAAATATGAATGCTGGTTCTTTAACTTTCAAAAACTCAATCATTGATAACGTTAGCCCGTTCAAATTTACAAGCTCTGCTGGAAATGATTCAACTTTAGCTGTTATGTTTACAGATGCAGCAAACAACAACGCTACTGCAACTGATGGTTCTTTAGTAGGTTTCTTAACTGGATATGTTGGAACAACTGCAACTGGTGCTGGTGACCCAACTGCTTGGGGTACTTGGTTTGATGCTGCTACTTATGTAGGTGCTGTATCTACTGGTTCTGATTGGACTACTGGTTGGACAAAAGCACTTTAGTATAAAATATAGGGCCTAGCTCAAGGTGTCTATAACCGTAGACCGAGTGAAAGTCCTACAAATTTCGAAAGAAAAAGGGTTCTGGTGACAGGACCCTTTTTTGCGTTTTATGAGGTTGGTAATAAATCGTAAAGCACTCATAAAGCGGATTGATATTATTTTTAATTGATTCCATCTTCAAACACTATTTAGCCGGCTTGTTTCGCATAATGCTCATGAAAATAAGATGTGAGCAAATTGTTATTCTATTTTTATACCAAATTGAAACAACAATCCAAGTACTTCATCTTTAGAAAATTTTGCACCCCTAATCTGATTGATGATTGGATTAATCAGATAGCCTTGACAATGTCGGAAATCGGCTTGTGATAGGTTGGTTTGTTGAAAAACCGCTTCGTCTAACTTTGAACCTGAAAAATTTGCTTTTGTCAGGTTTGCTTGCGTAAAATCTGCTCCTTTAAGTGAACATTTTTCGAAAATACTTGCCATCAATTTTAGATTGAAAAAGTTCGTATAATCCATTAAACAAGAATAAAACTTGAGGGAGAGACGAAATGGATTGAGGTGCTCGAAATTTAATCCAATTAATTTACAGTCGTAAAAAACGACGAAGCGCATGGCACATTGGTTGAGGTGTGTCCCACTAAAATCACACGTGTGAAATTCGCATTCTTCGAAAACAAGGTCTTTAATATGAAGATCTCTAAATTGACAATTTTTAAAGGTGCACGATTCGAATTGTGTTAATGAAAGGTCGTCATTTGTGAATGTTTTTGATTCGAATGTTTTATCGTAATACGTAGTCATTTTTTAATCTTTTGTTTTAATGAGTGCTGCTGCTGCATCATATCCTGTCGAAAAACAGCCCTGCAATAAAAACCCACCCGTAGGAGCATCCCAATTGAGCATCTCCCCAATCACAGAGAGATGAGGATATTTTTTCAAAGTGAAATCATGGTTTAGTTCTTCTAATGAAATGCCGCCAACTGTTGATATTGCTTCTTCTATCGGTCTTAATGATTGAACTTTAATGGGAAAAGCTTTGATTTTTTCTACCAGTTCGATTGCGTTGAGGTATGCTGATTTTGGCATTTCAGATTTTAGCAAGCTGATTGCTAAAGAATCGAGTTTAAAGACAGGTTTATAGTGTTTTGATTTCAGTTGGCCCTTGTTTGTCTTTTCAAGTAGAGAGGCCTTTGTATTGTTTGGTTTTAAATCGAGATGGAGGATTGTTTCGTCGCCACTCGCAAGTCGCTTTCGAATAGTCGGAATGGAAGGATAAATTAAATTGCCCTCTAAGCCATATTTCGTTAAAAGAATCTCTCCTTTTGCAGAATAATCACCAATCGAAAGTGCACAGTTTTTTATGGGCGTTCCTGCAAATTGAGCAATTATGTCGGCTGGAAAATTAACATTAATTCCACAATTTGAAGCCTCAAAAGGAAGTGTTTTGATTCCTAGCTCCTCAAAATAAGATAACCATTCTCCAGACGAACCTGTTTTAGACCAGGAAGCACCGCCTAAACCAAAAATAACATGGTCTGCTTCAACTTCAAAGGTTTGACCGTTTTGTTCTATAATCGGAAGAACTGCCTTACTAAATCCAATAAAGGTGGAATTAACAAGGAGGCTTACGCCTTTTTGTTTCAGTCGAGCCTTGATGCGTGAAAGAACGGTTGCCGGTTTTATTGCTGGGAGGGGAAAAATGCGACCACTAGTCCCAGTAAAAGTCGAGATTCCCATTTCATCTAGCCATGCTCTTGTGCGCAATGAATCAAATGATTGAAGAGCAGATCGAAGGATGGGATGGTCGGTAAAATGATGAAGAAGGACGTCTCCTGTTGCCGAATTCGTTAGATTAAATCCTCCTTTACCTGCAACCAAAAATTTTCGCCCAATCGTTTTACCTCTTTCATAAATAATGACATCACAATGATCTGCGAGTAGATCCGCGGCCATTAAGCAAGCTGGTCCACCACCGATCAAAACAATTTTTTTTCTACCCATCAGACGAGCTCTTTTTTTGCTCGCTCAAACCAGATTTCTCCTGCAATGTACGCGTCATCATCCCAGGTTAAAAAACGAAAAAGGGTCATTCCCTCATGCTCCTCAAAAGCACACCACTGATCATCAAAAGCTAAATCGCGCTGCCATGTATGAGCTACCACAATTTTAAAAAAGGGATCTTGCATGGTCGTTTGAACCGCAGCCACAACCATTCGATCTGCTGCTGCAGTCTGCTCGACACGCAAAACTTCAAAGTCATCCAAGTCAGAAAAATAGTGATAAATATCTTCAGTCATTTGCTCTAAATCCTCCCCTCTTGAAGGAGGAAGTCCAGCCGTATGTGCCTGTATTTTTGAAATCATATCCATGCGCTGCTATCCTTTTTTGAATGCAAAGATAGTTGTTCCAACGCACTCGACGTTTGCATTTGGTTTAGAATCGTAATGCATGGTCAATGCGGCTTTTTTTGCTAATTCAATCAAAAACGAACTACCGCTGTTCGAGGCTTCTGGATTTAAAGCTGTTCGTGTTACTTTTCCATTTGCATCTACCCAAATGTACAAGCCAATTGTTCCTTCTTCTTGTGTGTTTGCGTTAAATGTCGGAGATTTTAAAACAGCTCTATTGCTTGCTGTAGGTATACTCGAACGGAGTTCAATACCGTCTTGCCCAAAGATAGCAGTGCTCTTTTCTGTACCTGTTGCAGTGAAACTAAATACGTCGTTCACTGCTTCTTGGTGAAAGATGTTAGCCTTCGAATCGGGCACTCGTGCGCTCTCTTCTCGCTGTGTTTTCGTATTTGAAGCAGGCTGTGAAGCCGTATTCGAATTGACAGCCGGACTACTAATTTCAAAAGCACTTATTTCAAGCGGTAAATTATTCACTTGTTCAGCCTTAATTGGTTCTTCTAAACTCGCAAGTAAAAAAAAGAGTAGACTACCCATGAATACAATCGAAACGGTGAGCAATGCGCGCTGATGTTCCTTCGTTTTTAAATTGGACCAAATCTGTTTCATAACGTCTTATTTTATTCATTTTCTACGCAAGATTAAGGCGTAATGTTTCTCTATAGAACACAAAAAGAGGGGAAACGTAACATTTCCCCTCTTTCATTTTATTAATACTTTAATTATTTCGGATCTAAGATTGCATCTATTCGTGCAATTGCATCCTCTAAATGATATTTAGATAATTTATCCGAAGTGCGCGCAATGGCAGCCTTACACATTTTTTTCAACTCATTCAATTCTGCTCTTGCCACCGAACGAATATCAGATTGACTAGCATCTACATCCGTACGAACGAAAAAGCTGCGGTAAGCCGCTGGAATCGATTGTTGTTCCTCTGTCATTAAATAAGCCAGTTGATCAATATGGGCGCGTTGCAAATTACGACGATAAACATCAATTTTGCTTCCCGTTTTTAATTCAGTCCAAACCGAGTTTCTGAGATCTTCGACAATTTCTATGATGGTATAGGCTTCAGCGCCATTCACCGCTTCATTTTCAATTGCACGGGCTAATCTACCAAATTCTAGTATGTTTTCTAAGGTGCGACTTTGTAAAACACGCATGCGCTCAATTGCTCCATCAAATTCGATTTTGTTTAAGATATTTTGATCTAACAGCCATGTTGGTGTGATAAATAATTGCTCTGACAAAAACTTCATGGCTCTTTGTTGACGCTCTTTTGGAACATGCGTATAAACAGCTCCTTCTTGATCATAGGTTTTGAAATTCTCATAAATCCCGCCAATATTAGAACTTACATGTCCCATATAGCGGTTAAATTGGCCGAGAACTTGATCGTATAAATCACCTAATTCTTCATAGTCTTTTCCATCTTTAGCTGTCCACTGAATGAGGTTCGGAACAATTCGCTTTAAGTTCTTAATTCCGTATTCACTTGCTTTCATAGCATCATCACCCAAATCCTCTGTTTGCGAACTAGGATCAATCACACCAAATTGTTGTTGACCAAAACGGTAAAGCGGGTCACCTGCATGCGCCAAAATCCATTTATCTAAAGTTGCTTTTTCATCTGTTGCAGTTGCAGCATCCAAAATTGGACGGTAACCCCAACTGATCGAGTATTTGTCGTAAGGACCGATATTTGGCATTAACGCAACCCCTTTATCTTCCGGTTGAGCAACATAATTGAAGCGTGCATAGTCCATAATTGAAGGTGCTGTCCCAAATTTGTCGGTAAAATTTGAAGATCTTAACGAGTCAACAGGATAAGCAACACTACTACCCATATTATGCGGCAATCCAAGTGTATGGCCTACCTCATGTGCCGAAACGAAGCGAATTAATCGACCCATGATTTCTTCCTTAAATTCAACACCACGTGCATCCTCATTGATAGCAGCAGTTTGCACAAAAAACCAGTTGCGCAACAAGGTCATCACATTGTGATACCAATTGATGTCAGATTCAATAATTTCACCACTTCGCGGATCACTCACATGCGGTCCGTTCGCATTTGGAATAGGTGAAGCTAAATAACGCACGACTGAATAACGCGCATCCTCAGGACTCCATTCAGGATCCTCTTCTGCCGTTGGCGGATCCATTGCGATAATTGCATTTTTAAAGCCTGCCGCCTCAAAGGCCACTTGCCAATCTTCAATTCCTTGTTTCAAATATTTACGCCATTTTTCAGGTGTGGCCCGATCGATATAATAAATGATTGGTTTTACAGGTTCTACCAATTCACCGGCCTTAAATTTCTCTAGGTCCTCGGGCTTTACTTCTAAGCGCCATCTATCCAAATAGCGAACTGTTTCACTTTTTTGCTTTTCAGAGCCATAATCTGTTTGCGCGGATGTGAACCATCCTACACGTTGATCGAAATAACGGCGTTGCATAGGTTCTTTTGGCAAAAGAATCATAGAATTGCTAATCTCTAATGAAATGGATCCTAAGCTTTCATTTGAAGGTGGAGCGCTGGCAAAATAGGTTTTCACATGACGCGTTTCGATATTGATCGGATAACTATTTACACGTTCGATATAGGATCGTTTATCATCCATTCGACTGATTTTATAAGCTTGTCTCATCCAAGAAGGAAGTCCAATTGCCGCAATATCGCTTGATAAAAAGTCGGTTACATCAATCACAAATGATGCTGAATCGGGACCGAATGCTTTGATCGGGAACATATACATGATCGGCTCAAAATGCGAATTAACAACGGCTTCATGCACAGGTAGTGAATCTGCAGCAACGACCTCATAGGAAATTACGCGTAAAAGGATATTGTCCTCGTATCGCTGCCAACGCAATACTTGCTCATTTTGCTTTCCGCCACCAAAACCCATTCCTGCAGCAGTTTTTGCAATACGCGTAACCATTAACATCTCACGTTCAAGGAGTGAATCTGGAATTTCGTAGAAATAGTTTTTGTCAAGCTTGTGTACTTTAAAAACACCCTCATCTGTTTCGGCTTCTTTGGTTATGACTTTACCATAGGGTTCAATTCCACCTTTTTTGTTTGGAGGAGTTGCTTGTTCCGTGGTTTCACCTTTCTTCTTTTTGTCTTTTTTCTGGGAGAATCCGACATTGCTCACAGCCATCAGTGCGGCAACCATGAGTATTCGAGTGATAAATTTTGATTTCATGCAGTTTAATTTTCTTAAGTAATCACTTGCGATTTAACGATTTTGAAGGTTAAGACGAAGCGGTTTTGTTTTGATTAATTTCACGAACTGTAATAATACGATTTTAATTGCAGAGGAGAAAAATGAAAAGGATAAAAGTTTAAAGTACGGGATGAACGGTAGGTTCTCTAATTGATGTACTCGTCTTTAGGTGAATTATGCTCAACCTCTTTCGGTCGTATTTTACCCAAAATGATAAAACCTGAAAATGCAAGCCCGAACAGGAGTAGACAGGTTGTAATCGTATTTCCATTTTCATGCCGATACGCCATTTGTACGCCTTTTGAGAGGAGTGAAATAAAAATAAAATAACCGGCTAAAACCAAAGGAATAAATTGCATCTTAATCTTCTGAAGGATAAAAGATAAGAGCGGAGGGCCTGTAAAAAGTTCGGCCAAGGTGATGAAAAAATAAAACCCGATAAGATAGGAGTAGATACTGTCTACCGAAGCACTTCCATCTCCAATAATGGAAAGAAAAAAGACGGCAATCGCACTACATCCAAAACCTATCGTTAAGAAAATGGATGCATGTATATGCTTAAATGTTAAATAAACAGATAATGCGGATGCGGCAATGAGCAGGAGTATAAAATTTAGGGTTGACGATCCTGTCATGCTCAATTTTGCCAATTTCACATTCGTTAAAATAACATCTGAATTGACGATTAAGTTCGAAAGAAATTCATAACAAAGCCAAAAGATACTGACAGCAACGCTTCCAATAATGATGAAAGCTGTATTAAATGATTTGGATTGATGATCTATTTTCTGTTCAATGAATGAAGAAGGTTTGATGAGAATAAGAAGAACAAGCGCGAGGAACATAGCTCCTGCGCAAAATGAAATAGCAAAGGCAAAGGAATATTCATTAGCGAGAAGTGGAACGGTTAAGGCTCCAATAAAGGCCCCAATATTGATTCCTGCGTAATTGATCATCATAGCCGAATCGAGTAATCTCGATTTTTTATACAGCTGTGCAAAAAGTGCCAAACTATTCGTTTTTGAGATTCCTGAACCAATCACGAGTAGGAAAAAGCCAATAATTAGCGTGTTGACATCTGATGCGAAGCTAATGACAGAGGCGCCTGCAAATTGGATAGCATATCCAACTATTGTCAATGCTCGTGGTTGATTGATTAAACCAAGCAAGCCTCCTGCAAATTGAGCAAATAGCAAAACTGCAGCGACCCAGCCATAGATCTGAATAGCCTCTGAAAACGTCAAATTTATAGCGCTATCTATGAGGTAAAGAATAATAATAGAACGCGACCCATAATAAACGAAACGCTCTAGTATGATAGCGATATATAAAGGGATGGCATTTAAAGGATGGCTGGTCATAGCTGTATAAAGTTTGTTTATAATTGATGCTTCAATTCCTAGTCAACCCAAAGATGCTAAAAAAAGTTACATGACTTAACTTAAATTTAAATGGAAATATCCATCAAGAGAGTTAAAGTTCTTTATGCAATTGGCGCGATAATTCAAGAAGAGGAAAGCACTGATTTGACAATGTTGCTTCATCTTTTGCGAGTACAATCGAATGGATCGCATCAATTTTATGTCCTTCGCCTATTAAATTAGAGACTGCTATTTCAGCTGCGATTTCCCTTGTTTCTAGGTCAATACGATCACAATTGGTTTGCAATAGGATAATATCAAATCGATTAGCTCCCGCAGCGTTTAATGAAAATTGCCACGGTCCAGGATCAATTTCTTGAACGTCCATCTGGGCATCATATATTTCGAATGGGGCCAGTCCATTTGGCTGAATGTGATCGTAAAAGGTCCAATTTGGAAAATAGGGTGAATCCGCTATAATTGCGCGCGATTTTTTATAGAGTTCTGAATCGTTATTGGGTGATATAGTAAAGGTAAAATTTTCGGATGTTGGATTGTCAAGCATCCATTTAAATCGCCCTAAATCGAGGATGTGATGGTCAAATTGCTCGACAATCGTTTGCGTTTTTGGATGATTTTGGCTGTTAACCACGGTTTCAATTAAAGCGCGATTTGTTACAAACCATGCCCAAAATGCCTCTATCTTTGATGAAAAATCTGAATTTGCCATTTAATTTATTGTCCTTCAAATTTAGTCAATAAATGATTCGTCTTGGAATTTAATTGTTTTTTGAAAAAGGGCATACCTCCAAATAATGCCCCTTTGAATCCCAACGCTTGCTTAGCCCAAGTATGAAGATTGAATTCATCTGTATGTTTGACGATCTTCCCATCTTTGAACTCAAATGTGGCATCAATTTTATTCAACACTGTTCTTCCTGTTTGACTAAAGATATAGTTGGCCTCCCAGTGTGCTTTGCCTGTTTGTTCACCTGCCTCAACATTCGAAAACTCTAGTTTTAATCCAGTATCATTTTTTAATAACATACGCCACATATTTTTGGCACGTTCACCTTTCAATGTTCCAAAGGCAGGGTCTTTAAAAACAATTTCATCATGGTAACAAGCAATCATTCGTTCAGCATCCTTTGCTTGAAAGGCGATATAAAATTCTTCGATTAAGTCTTTCATGATTGATTTTGCTTGGTTTAACGCTGAGGTACAAATTTATACTTTAAACCGACTTGAAAGGCATTGGAGGTTCCTTTTATCGAGCTTATATTTGAAAGAGGAACGTTAAAATCAGGTGATTCATAAAAACGGATATCCTGCTCAAAGGACTTGATAAAACCGAGATTTAGACGGTAGTCTACTGAAAAATAAAGGGATTGCGTAAGCTGAAAATCACGACCTAGGTTGAGATAGACAGTTGGAACCACGTTATTTTTGGTTTGATGCACATTCTGCATATAAAACAATACTTCTTCATTCTGATCTATGATAGCGCTTTTAGAAGATGTATTTAATTCTCTCGAATTTAAATTTGCGATCAGCGAAACTCCTGCTGAAAGATTGAATTGATTTTTATTGTTTTTTGTGATAAAACGATAGCCCAATCCTGCCGATAAACTTGAGGCAATGAAGGGTCTACTTCCATAAAAGACTGAAAAATCTGGACGGTGAATTAAGGTGAGTGACGTGTATTTTGCTACTGAGAGACCTACTTGTGCAAAGAAGTTGTTTTTTAATCCCTTTTCACCATTGGCGTGAATCACCCATTGAGGAAGTTGCGTATTTTCTGACGGGTAGGTTGTGTTTTCCACATTATTTCTACTATAGAATAAACCTGAGCTCAATCCGAAAAAGCATGATTTAGGATCAATGAACCGTTTTTCCATTTTAAATTTTGATTTGGCTTCGTCAAGCGATAAATCTTCTTGATTAAACCCATTTTCCATTCTTAACATTTTTTTTGCCTGGGTAAAAGAGTAGCTCAAATTAATATTAAACTGGTTGCCACTATTGGTCATAAATCCACGGTGTTCACTACTCTGAATGCTATATGAACCAAAAGCTATTGTGCTGAATAAATAATCGTATGAAAGAGAAATACCGACTAAATCATCATTTTTTAATTTGAAATCAAAACCAGCCTGTAATGTCACATTCGGCGTAAATTCACCAAGGTATCGATAAGAAATCGTAAAGTTTTGATCATCATTTGGATCGGTTACTGCGTTGAAAGTATTCGGTGTAAATTTGTAAAACCCTCCACCTAAACCTCCTTTAAATGCGAGTTTTTGTCCTATCCATTTGTGATAATCGACCATAAAATGGAGTCTACTAAATGGATTGTAAGAACGTGTATATTTTTTTGGTTGGCCAGTGGTTCCCCCAAAATCTTCCGTCTTGGCTAATTCGTAATTGAATGGAAACATACCAATTCCAGCTCCAAACGTTAATCCAAAAGAAGGATTTAAATCAAAAGTATATAATAGATTCAATTGATGCACTTGATTGATGGAGGATAAAAAACGATCATCATCTCCAAAGGTTGGTGTTACTTGTGTTTTATTAAACCCACTTGTGTATTGAATGGCAAAGGCATTTTGGTTGTAAATAAAAGGATTTCGTGGAGTTGTTTGAGATGTAGCATAAAAGGCGGCGAAAATGCCGACTATACTCACTATAAGTGTTTTTGTTTGAGTCATAATAAGGTAGTTTAGGTGTTAAAAAGTCATTCTGAGCAAATATATTTGAGTAAAATCATAATTCATTGGTTCATCCGTTAAACGAATCATAATTTACGAAACTTTAACAAATAAGTCAAGCACTTTGAGTCTATGCATTGTTGCTTCATTTTTTTGGTACAAACTTATATTTCAAACCGATCTGAAAGGCATTTGAAGTTCCTTTAATTGCAATTGTATTGTTCTTTGGAATAGTCAAATCGGGTTGTTCATATAAGATTACTTCTTGCTCATAGACCGTTATAAAACCCAGGTTAAATCGATAATCAGCTGTTAAATAAAGAGACTTTGTTAATTGAAAATCGCGACTTAAATTCAAATATGCGGATGGAATTAAATGATGCCGTGTATAAGACCTTTCCATAACGATATAGTTGATTGTGCCGGCTGATGAACCAAAAGTTTGCCCCCCAGAACCATTTGAACCTTTGTTATTAAAGTTGGCTGAAAGGGTAAGTCCAGCCGAAAGGTTAAGAAAATTAATATTATTCTTGGCAATGAATCGATAACCAAAACCTGCTGAGAGCATAGGCGAAATAAATGCGTTTGATCCCGAGTACCAAAAAACATCTGGACGATTTACACGGGTTACTGAGAAGTGTTGCGCGACTCCGAAGGCGTATTGCGTAAAAAAATTGTTTTTCCAGCCAATTTCAGCATCTAATTGGGTAATCCATGATGCGATTCCTTCACTCTTAAAATCAGCTTTATCTCCAGTTACTTGATTGCGAGATGAAAAACCTCCTGCTGAAAAACTAAAAAACATACTTTTAGGATCGATATAGCGTTTTTCACTTCTAAATTTTTTCTTCGCAGCTATAAATTCTACATTTTCTTGAAGAACATATTTCTCGGCCATTAGCATTTTTCGCGCGCGTGTAAATGTATAATACAAACTCAGGTTCAGCGAATTGCCTCTATTGCTGTAAGTGCCTATTTCCGTATTATTGTATAGTCGATATAACCCCGAATATAATTCGTTCGTGTGAAATTGACAACTGATTCCAAGACTCAAAAGATCATCATTTTTGAGCGCCTTGTCACCACCAAAACCAATAAAAATATACGGATTAATAGTGCCAGAATAATTTGTTTGAAACTCAGCTGTCGTTCCTTGTTGACTTCCAAAACCAATTGAAGATTCTAGTGGTATAGGTTTTAATGCCCCACCGCCAATGCTGCCATGAAGTCCATATTTTGCAGAAAGCCAATGTTGATAGGATAAAAGCGCTCTAAAATCAGCGAAAATATTATAATCTATGATTCCAAAATAACCCCACGATTTAGAACTTTCAAAAGGCGCTTTTTCAGCAAAATTTGCAGTGAATGGAAAAAATCCAAAACCCGTCCCAAGTGCAAAACTAAAATGGTCTCCCAACGAAAAAGTATAATCAAAATTTAGTTTATGAATGATCCCAATGGCCAAGGTCGGTGGTGTTGATCCAATTATTGGTGTGAATCGTGAAGTGTTAAATCCTTCTGTTAGCCCAATATTGAAGCTGTTTTTTGTTAGAATATAC
>Ga0222659_1000237_pt1 | contig 39312 bp, 35 predicted proteins | sample AntAcemetagen547_FD_179850 | JGI IMG/M metagenome (GOLD analysis project Ga0222659, IMG submission 179850) | Saline water microbial communities from Ace Lake, Antarctica - #547 | ecosystem: Environmental > Aquatic > Non-marine Saline and Alkaline > Saline | place: Antarctica: Ace Lake...
AACCCTTGTATGTAATTCACTGGATGATATAGAAAATAACGAGAAGGACAATAATAAAATCATTCGATCAATCAGTAAAACAGTATATCTAGACAATGATATGAAGAATCAATATTTGGAGTAATCTTTCATATAACTGTGGTTATGTAGTGTTCATAAAATTATGAAATTGAATATCATTGGATATATTTGTAACATTTCCTGCTAAAATAGATTGTTCAAACATTGTTCTCAAAACATCGTTTGGAGCAGTGGAACCAATTTTCAGTAAATTCTTATCATATAAATATTTTTTTACTTCGGTAATAGGCTTTTGTTTTAACAGACCATGTTCCTTTCGTATTTTACGTCTAGTGGCATTATTTTTGATCAATATAGATACGTTATTACCTCGTTTACCAAGAGTATAAGTACTTTTTTTAGTAGTTCTTTTCTTCTGTCGAAATTTTTTATAGGATTTTTTTAATTTTGCAAGTTGATGTTGTCTATCTGTAACATGTTTGGGTACATTGTGGTCAATAACTGGTGTATAAGTATTTTTCATTGTTTTATTATGGTATTGACGATAAGTAGGTTTTTTCCCTCCTTTTAAACATCCGTAAGGTGTATCCGCATTTCCTCCTACTAACGGGATAGGTTGTTGCATTTCTTGTACTATGACATGTGATGGTTGTGGATGTGATGGTTGTGGATGTGATGGTTGCGCTATATTATTATGTATTGATACTTGAGACGTTGTTCCCATGTTTATAGGAATATTATTTGTATATTCCGGATAATTTGTCTGTATATATTGATCACCATGTTGATTATTGGTTACGGGCAATGATGTATCAAAATCATTTGGTAAATTGATTGACACTAATTCACTGATTTTGACATCTGTTGGTAAAATCATTGTAGGTGGAGTAGCCGGACCATTACCTCCCAAATGTGGTATTTTTTGTGTTTTATTGTGTTTTTTTTTCTCCTGATTCATCTTTTTATTTTTACCTCCTAATTTACTTAGATATTCCATTGAATTCATAAAATCATCTGTAAATTTAGCACCATCATTTTGTTTATTAGACGATTCAGATTCATCTACATGTTGTTTTGACATTTTTTCATTTTGTTGATGTTTTTTAATTTTTTCAAGGAGTGTTTTTTTCATTGAATTTGGTTTTAATACTGGTTTTGGTTTTTCTTTTTTGGGTCGTCCAGATCCCTTGTTTTTTTTCGTTTTGTTTCCACCATTACTTGTTGTATTAAAAAATGACGGATTTATCATAATTTTTTTAGCTTCAGTCATAATATATTTTTAATTATAAAATAATTTATGATAAAAACCATATAAATGATCAAAAATGTAATTTGTCTAAATATTTTTCTAATGGATTAAAAAAATAAATTGATGTTATAAATCATTGATTTATTAAGTTAACAATTAAAGATGATGAACTTAGAAAAGGATTTAAAAGACGCAATGGATAGGAATACAGATAAGTATATGGAAACTCCATGGGCAGTGATTGAATCTTACTTTAAAGATCAGCATCTAACACAATTAGTAAGACATCAATTGGAATCATACAATAATTTTGTGAACTATCAAATTCAAAAAACGATTGATATGTTTAATCCAGTTCAAATATGTTCAGAGCAAGACTTTGATAAAGAAAGTGGCAAGCACAGTTTAGAAATATTTATTACCTTTGAGAATTTCCATTTATACCGTCCTCAAATTCATGAAAATAATGGAGCATCTAAATTGATGTTTCCACAAGAAGCAAGATTGAGAAATTTCACATATGCTTCTATGATGACAATTGATTTAAATATTAAATATATAGTCCGTACAGGACCTGATTTGGAAAATGCCCAAACATTTTACAAAATTTTACCAAAAATTCATATAGGCAAATTACCTATTATGCTAAAATCCTCGATTTGTGTGTTAAATCAATATCAACACATTGATGAAAAATTGAGTGGTGAATGCAAATTTGATGCGGGTGGTTATTTCATTATTAATGGTAGTGAAAAAACGGTTTTAGGTCAAGAACGTGCTGCTGAGAACAGAGTCTATTGTTTCAATGCGAGTAAGAATTCTACTAAATGGAGTTGGACCGCTGAAATAAAGTCAGTTCCAGATTTTAAATGTATTAGTCCAAAACAAATTAGTATGATGATTACTAGTAAAAATACTGGATTCGGTCCATCTATCTACATACAAATTCCTAGATTGAAAAATCCAGTTCCTTTATTCGTATTGTTTCGTGCTCTAGGTGTAATTACAGATAAAGAAATATGTGAAAAGATTATTTTGGATTTGGAAGCAAGTAAATATAAGAAAATGAAATATGGGCTTCAAGGCAGTATTGTAGAAACAAATGATGTAATGACACAAGAAGATGCTATCAAATATTTAATGGGACATGCCATGTATACGCCAATTAATATGGACAAAGAATCCGGTATTAAGAAGAAGCGTGAATTTACTACAGATATTTTGAGAAATGATTTATTTCCGCACTGTCATGATGAGGTTCAAAAGATATATTTCTTAGGATACATGACTAATAAATTATTGCGATGTAGTTTTAAATGGATACAGCCAGACGATCGTGATTCTTATTTGAACAAGCGAATAGATTTGACAGGTACATTGTTAAATAATTTATATCGTAACTATTTTAATAAATTAGTAAAGGATATGCAAAAACAAGTAGTCCGTGAAATCAATACCGGTTCATGGCGTTCCACAGAGGATTATCTTAGCATTATTAATACGACAAACATTTATAAAATCGTGAAATCTACTACCATTGAAAATGGCTTAAAACGTGCTCTATCGACAGGTGATTTTGGAATAAAGAATGTAAATAGTAATAAGGTAGGTGTAGCACAAGTATTGAATAGGTTGACCTATATTTCCAGTTTGAGTCATTTGCGCAGGATTAATACTCCAATTGATAAAAGTGGTAAATTGATTCCTCCTAGAAAATTACACAATAGTTCTTGGGGATTTCTGTGTCCAGCGGAAACACCAGAGGGTGCTAGTGTAGGTGTGGTAAAAAATATGAGTTACATGTCACATATTACTATACCAAATGATAGTGGACCAGTACATGAATATATTGTTCCTTATATTACTCCATTGAATAAATTGAGTAATCCATATGAATTAGAGAAAAAGGTGAAAATATTTATAAATGGTGCTTGGTTAGGTGTAAGTGATGATCCACATAGATTATTCAAGACTTTTCAAGAAAAGAAATATAGAGGTATGATAAACATTTACACGTCTATCATATTTGATTATAAAAATGGAGAAATACGTATTTGTAGTGATGCTGGACGATTAATTAGACCGGTTCTTCGAGTCAAGGATAATCAATTATTATTGACTCATGATATTATGAATAAAATAAAGTCAGGAGAATTGGAATGGAATGATTTATTAACCAATTGTAAAATAGACGAATCAGTCATTGAATATATTGATCCAGAAGAACAGAGTTTTAGTATGATTTCAATGAAGTCGAAAGAATTAATTGCCGAGAATCAATTCATTTATAGATATACTCATTGTGAAATTCATCCAAGTACAATATTTGGTATTCTAGCATCATGTATACCTTATCCAGATCATAATCAAAGTCCTAGAAATACATATCAATCTGCTATGGGTAAGCAAGCAATGGGTGTATATGTAACAAATTATGACACACGTATGGATAAGACGGCCTATGTATTAAGTTATCCGGCAAGACCATTGGTAGATACACGACTAATGGGTATGGTGAAATTGGATAAAATTCCTGCGGGAACACCCGTTGTAGTGGCAATCATGACACACAGTGGATATAATCAGGAAGATAGTTTGTTGTTTAATCAAGGTTCCATTGATCGTGGTTTATTCCAAGCTACCATTTATCATACCGAGAAAGATGAGGATAAAAAAATTAATGGTGATGAAGAAATTCGCTGTAAACCTGATCCAACAAAGACTAAGGGAATGAAATATGGAAATTACGATAAGGTAACGAATAAGGGTATCATTCCGGAAAATACGTTACTTGAAAACAATGATGTCATTATTTCCAAAGTGGTTCCTATTAAAGAAAATAGAAATGATCATACAAAGGTGATTAAATATGAGGATTTGAGTCGAACATACCGAACAAATGAGGAATCTTATATTGATAAAAACTTTGTAGATAGAAATGGTGATGGTTATAGTTTCTGTAAAGTGCGGGTAAGAACAATTCGACGTCCAGTAATTGGCGACAAATTTAGTAGTCGTCATGGACAAAAAGGAACAATTGGTAATATCATTCCAGAATGTGACATGCCATTTACAGCAGCAGGTGTGAAACCAGACATTATTATTAATCCCCATGCTATACCTTCTCGTATGACAATTGGACAATTAAAAGAGACATTGTTAGGGAAAGTTTTAGTGGAACTTGGATTATTTGGAGATGGAACTTCATTTGGTGATTTATCAATTGATTATATTCGCAAGGAATTGGTGAAAGTAGGATATGAAAGTTGTGGTAACGAACTCATGTATAATGGTTTAACTGGACAACAATTAGAAACAAGTATCTTTATGGGACCAGTGTTTTACCAAAGATTGAAACATATGGTAAGTGATAAGCAACACAGTCGTTCTATTGGTCCAATGGTGAACTTGACGAGACAGCCGGCAGAAGGTCGTTGTCGTGATGGTGGTTTGAGATTTGGAGAAATGGAACGTGATTGTATGGTTTCACATGGTGCTTCAAGATTTACAAAAGGACGTTTGTATGATGCGTCAGATAAATATCAAGTGAATGTATGTAAGAAATGTGGTATGATAGCTGCATACAATGACAAAATGAAAATTCATATTTGTAAAACATGTGATAATCGTGTGGATTTCAATTATGTAGAAATACCTTATGCTTGTAAATTGTTATTCCAAGAATTACAAACAATGAATATTGCTCCTCGAATTATGACATAGATATAGACAAAGCCATAGACAAAAAACGATAAAATAAAAAAACGATAAAATAAAAATTTCATGTACAGTTTTAGCATACTTGAATATAGTAATTTTTTTATGTAAGCCATTATATATATGCCAGGTTGTGGAAATCAAAATGATAATCAAGGATACGTAAATGCCGGAAGACCCGGAATTGCTTTAAGATTAACTGGTGGAACTGCTACAGGTAGTTCTGGTAGTGGTATGGATGGTGGTTCTAGACGCGAAACAATGAGATTTACACTCCGTCAAGCATGGAATGGACAAGCTGCAACAGGAACTGTCAATGGAAAAAAAGTTGCTGCTACTCCATTTCGCGCAGTAAATAACGCAGGTGATTTATTAAATCGTGTTGCCTATACATCTGGAGGTTCTAATCAAGTGAATACTGGTAGAATCAAGATTGCTGCAAATCAAACAGGCAATATTTTAGGAGGAAGTATTTTTGCCAAACCAGATGGTTCTGGTGTTCCCAGTGCTACTACCAATGTGAAATGGGTATATGACGGTTCAGATTATACCAGATTTAAGAAGCAACAAGCTGCAAATCGTAGTTACAATGATTGGAGTTATGGTGGTTCTAACAATGGTTCTTATACAGCATATAGTCGTGTTCGTCATTAAATGATTGGCGTAAACCAACATAGTCTATTGAAAATGTAGCAAATATTACAATAAATTTTATATATAGGTTAATTATATATAAAATCAATGGCAGGACTTCAATTTACATATCGTTTTAATGGTCCAGCAGATCAAGGAATACTTATAAAAAATAAGGGTAATAATGCGGTCGTAAATTCTCACATGGGAATGCCACAAAAGTTCTACCCATCTACAGGCGATTCCATGTTTTCGCGTGCTAGACGTGCATATGTAAAGGATTCAGGTGGTGGTACACTATTATCAGGTCATTATGACTCATCTCAACATATCGCAATGAAAAAAATAAACGCTATAGGAAAGGGTTCTACTTTAAAATCAACTGTTTCATTTCAAGGCAAATCAAATGATACAACAGTAGTGAATCGTTCTTTAGCTAGGGTGAGAGGAGGTGGTTCTGTAGCACCTAAGAAGAAGGGTGCTTTAGCAAATCCATTTAGATCTGGTGGTGGATCAAGTGTTACAGGAAGTGGAAATAGACAAATATTTGCCTAATATACACACTTAAAGTCTAATATGATTTTTGTTATTTTGCGTATTTTTTATATTGACAAATTATATAATGAACAAGTTTCTCGTTGAATTTTTAGGAACCCTTTTCTTTCTTTATGTTATTCTTGCTACCGGTAATGCTTTAGCTATTGGTGCTGCTTTAGCTATAGCTATTTTAGTTGGTGGTGCTATTTCTGGAGGTAATTTTAATCCTGCAGTTTCCGTCATGATGGTTGCTGCTGGTAAATTGCCCAAGAATGATTTACTCCCTTATATCCTTGCCCAAGTTGCTGGTGGTTTAGCTGCTTTAGAATTATACAAACGCGTTAAACTTTAACTGTGTATCATATAGAAATCATACATTATCTGTGTAATACCAGAATTATATAATATTTTCTATGAATATTATATAGTATAATAATGAATCAATCTAATATTGATACAACACAATCAAGTGGAAATATGTTTACGAATGCTTTATCTGGTGCTTATAATTCTGTACACCAAACTGTAAGTGGTGTACTTAGTCAAGCTACAAACGAAGCTGATTCAATAAAGAAAAAACTGACATCATCATCATCATCATCTGTAGGAGAAAGTCCATCTGTAGGAGAAAGTCCATCTGTAGGAGGAACATTAGCCCCTCTCAGTGGTGGAAGAAAAAGCAGGAAAATGCGTAAATCAAAAAAAAATAAAAAGATGAAAAAAAGTAAAAAGATGAAAAAACATTCAAACAAGAAATCTGGTAAGAAGCGTAGAACAAAAAAAGGGTCACGTAGACGATAAAATGTATTAGCAAAAATAAAAATAAAATAATATTATTTTGGATTGTTCATGAAAATAATATTATTGTGTATATGATTTGTTTGTTGGACGAGAACAAATACCTATTTATTTTCTCTCTTTGATACGTCTCATGACATTTAATAGTATGTAGATACCGAGTACACCTAACGATGCGTGGAATAGTTTGACCAAAAAGTCGTTTGGCATTTTCGTAGAGTTACGATTTGTAAATGCCTCGCGACATATTTCTCCAGTAACTGGATTTTTATTTGATATTGGACTAAAGTCGCATGAATTCATATTTTTGATATCAACTGTAGTGACATGTCTTGTTTCAGTACTCTTATTATTATTGACGTCAATTGTTTCTAATGTAATTTCTTGACATTCTGGTTCTGATCCAGACATGAACGCCTGAAAAATGAGCATAGGATTTAAGGCAGATACATTGCTTAAAGTTCCTGGAACCAATCCCTCAAATTCACCAAAATTCATATTCATACCACTACTAATAAACGGAATAGAACCATCAGGGACATTATTTACATATACATAACGGTCAACGTGTTGTTTTGATTGTTTATCTTTACATGTAGCAGCCGTTTTCAAGAAAAATTTATTTCCCAATGGTCTACCCGTAGTAGAAGCACCTCCTTTACCTGTAACCAATAGTTCAACATAATTAATCAGTCCACCTACATTTGAACTAATAGTTGATATAGAACCCCTGGTACTCATACCCATCTTATCTGGAGATTTAATCTGTTTCCAATATTCATAGTCTGGTCCTAATATTCTTTGTTCCACACCTTTAACATCATCTAATACTTCTTCAAAAAAATTCCCTGTAGACATTTATATATTGTGTATACATTGACAATATATTTTAAATCATTGAATATTTAATTTCTAACGGTTCTATATATATATTAGATGTCTAAACCTACTAATTTCAGTTATTCAAATACTTTAACATCAACAAAACAACCAATTGTTCCTTTAAAAGGAACTTCTAATATAGGAGCTCCTCCGTCAGCACGTGGTGTAATTAGTAGTATGTCACGTCCAAATGTGAATTTGGGACATAATCCTCAATCATCTATAGAAAATGATTTTAATACTGCCAAAAATTACATTGGTCCTTTTGGAAAACCGTATCCAATGAAACATTGGAGAAGACAATTAAGTGTAAATGGAAAAAGTGGTAGAAGTGCTAACTCTATCAGTGTAGTTGATAGACCTGGTGGAACTGTATTTAGGGGATATACTGGTGATAACGATTGTTCTTGTGACGCAAGTGGTAATAATCAATTTATTACATTTGATAATAAATTCTTACAATCAAATAGTAAAAGCATTAAGCCACCTGCTTCTATTCCTATATCATCCGGTACTAATAATAACAAGATTCAAAATAATGGGTCAGTTGTAATTGGTATTAATGGTTACGCAATCGAAACAGGAATATATAATACCAAAACAATATGTTGTACACCAGAAAACAATGTCATTAAATCAGCAGTTACGTTATTAAGTAAATCTTATTACAGTGATTCAAGAGCATATTTAAAATCCCGTTGTAAATTATACAGTCAAAAGCAGTCAATTCACCAAATACCTGGAAACAATTATATAGATAGCAATGGCAATCCAATTTATCCAAGTACCGATGCATCTGGTTCTCAAGTATTTAATATGACTAATTGTGCATGGCCTTATATAAATGGAAACAAAAATTTATGTACTAATACAATTTATAAACCAAGTAATGCTCAATTTGCTACTCAAGGAGCAGTAGATAATGGAACTAGGTTAGCCAAATTGAAATATGATACCATTACAAAAAATGGTGCTTCTTTTAGAAATGCTTTTGGTGAATCCGCTGCAAACGCAGGTAAGTATCATGGTGGGTATAATGGGTCGGCATCTTACTTTTTGAAATCAAAAACCAATGCACCATTGGCCTGGAAGAGAAATGGACAAAAAACCGTATGTTCGAATGGAACTAGTGATTGTACAGGTGGACAAACATTATCTTCTTTTTGGTCAGTATAGACATATACTGTTTTGGAATCAAAACTATTACAAATAAAAAATATATTTTATACAAATATTTTTTATTTATTTTTATGTTTTTAATTTATTTTTATGTTTTTAATTTATTTTTATGTTTTTAATTTATTTTTATGTTTTTATTTAGCTTGATATCATTCACTATCGCTAGAAAGATCAATAAGATGTTTAAATTTTAGTGTTTCTCGTTTTTTTTCTCTTTCAGCTATACATTGTTCAGTAACATCTTCTATATCCGGGATATTTTTTTTAAATTTATTATCACTTTTTGGTTGATTTTCAATTTTTATATTATCTTCCATATTATCATTTAGGTCTAGATTGTTCATTTCTGTATCATGTGTTTGTAACGTACTAATATCATTAACACTAACATGTTCGTCACTATCACTTGAAAGGGTAAGATCATCGTCTGTACTGTGACTGTCATCAATATTATTTTCAACTTCACTATCACTATCACTACTATCACTATCACTTATAGAACTATTATTTTCACTACTATCTTGTGGTTTAGTTTGACTTTGATAAAAGATTTCAACCTCTTTTTTTATTCCTGGTGAAGAAATAATATTCCATAGTGTAAACGCATTTATTCTATTGGATATCGTTTGAATGGTGGTATCGAATATATTTTTCATGGAAGTTTGATCATGATTTATAGTCATACGAAGAATAATTTGTTCTACATATTTCGATCCAGTAAGTAACCAATAACATAGTAGAAGAAATATTCCACTTGTAATAATTAATAGGAAACTAAGTATTCCCAATACACGAGTGAATATACATATAGACATATTTTTTGAAAATTCGCTGAAAGCGGTGTTAGCATTTACAGATTGACTAGCCATTGTAATTAGATACAACATAATATAGTATTTATGACAACTTCAATTTTTTGCTTTTACATGTAATAAATTATTACTTATTCAAAAATTTAATTAATGCTTCACTTGTTCTAGGTCCGGTATAATCCTCATGGTCACCATTTTCATCAACAATTAATATAGTAGGGAATCCAGTAATACCATATTTTTCTAATTCACTACCAGCTTCTGTAGCAGAAACTTTGCGCAATTTGACTGGTCCAGTATATGTTTGGACAAAAGTATTCCATTCTGGATTGAAACGCTTACAATGACCACATTCTTCCATGTAATAATAAGTACATGATACAGGATTGCCAAAATTTTCACTAAATGTTTTTGTTCTAAAGAAAAATACATAGATAGTAGTTAACAACACAGCTATAAATAATAGTTTCATTGGTCTAGAGGATTTATTCCACATTCTCATAAATTTATTCATTATATAATACAACTATAAAAAAACAATAACTGAAAATAAAACAATAACTGAAAATAAAACAATAACTGAAAATAAAACAATAACTGAAAATAAAACAATAACTGAAAATAAAAATAAATAAATTCATACTATGTTTTCTTATACATTTGTTGCAGTATTCATGAATATATTAACCGGATTCGAATTTTTACAATGTGGTATATTATTTCGTTCACACCATTGAACGCTTTTTTGAACGTGACTCTTTTTTAATTGTTCTAGTCTGTCATTTTTATTTTTACATGAAATTAAACTTAAGGTAGCATTGATATTCTCGATTTGTTGTTGTCCAAAAATAGCATTGTATTCTTCTATTTTATTTATATAAAAATAGTCCAAATTAAAATCTAAAAAACTAGATACAAACCTTCTTTTTTTTAAATCAGGATAAATATGAACGATTTTATTAATTAATCCGTCTGGATATTTTTTGAATCCTTTACAAACAATGTATTTTTCAGAATTAGCTAATCTACTTGTATATGGTTTCGTAATATATACTTGTTTGTATAAAGTAGATAATATATATAATATATCACACGTTGATTTTGTAAATATATCAAATACTTTCAATATAAAATGACCTCCTACTTTTTGCATAGAGATGGCAAAACTTACTTGGGCAAATAATAGATTGGATGCTAAAATTTCTTGTTGATTAAAGTCTATGGAAAAATCAAATCCACCATCAGCCGTAACAATATCCATAGTATTTTTGTATTTGGAATTACAATATTTTAAATTATCTACTTCTAATAAATCACCTGTACCTGTCGCACCATATTCTATTTTAATATTTGGATGTGTTTCTAGAAAATGATTGGTTTTTTTCCAACCAGGAACATTTGGGTCATCATTAATTAAAGTCATTCCATAATATTTATCATTCTCATTTTTTCTTAAATGTTCGGTTGCTTCAATAAACCCTCCAGGTCCTTCTGCTAAATGAAATGTGTTAATTGGATTATTAGTGAATTCGTCGAATAAATGAAACATATTCGTTAATTCAATCATTTTGTAAAAAGATCTAGATAATGGTTTCATTTTACTAATAGAATGTTTTGTAGATGGAATGATAGAATGAATAAATTCATACGGGTTAGTATACCTCTTAATAAAATCCCAAGGTTCATAATTTTCGTCAATTTGTTTTTTTACTTTATTCAAATAATCATTTAATGTCATACTAACATATAACGTATCAGTTTCATCTGTTTTAAATAATATATTGTCTATATTCGAATGTATTTCTGGTAATAAAAAATAACTCATGTTGTTAGCTATGTCGTTACATGTATAATAAAAATACATTTAGATTGTTTTTGCTATTTTAATCATATGATGAACTGTTTTAGGTGATTTTAAAAAAATATTGCTATAATGTAAAATGGAAGCAACAACAATTTTTATGTGGCTAATTATTAGTATTATTGTATTCATACTTATTGCTATGATGGGACCTGGTGCAATCGTTTTGTTATTTGGAGGTGTCGGTGCTTATATTCTTTTTACTTCACAAGGTTGAATGTATTTGCCTCGGTATACACATACACATACACATAGATATTTCAAATATTCAAGGGTGTAAAAAAATAATTGTAATATACAACTATTTTTTTATTCGTACTCTATTTAGTATGTAAACTCGTTCACTCGTTATTTACTTTCAATACTTTCAATACTATCACCACTTTCTTTACTAACGGGCATTAATTTTAATTTTCGTTTTAATTTTTTTGGAGCCTTATTTTTGACCACATCCTTATCATTTTCTTCCTTTTCCTTTTCTTCCATCTCTTTTTCAAATTCTTCTTCATCTCTAGATTTCAATTGATCTTGAAATTTGGAACTACCTATCATTGTATTGTATACTGCTCTAGTATCTACATTTCTAATTTTTTTATAGATGAAATAATTATTATAAAACGATATTTGTTTTTCTTTTGGAGTCATCTTTAATGAATCGCCATAATCATTTTTCTTTTTGGGGAACTTATTAATCTCATTTTCCATTAATCCATACAATTGTTGAAATGAACCGACACTACTTGGTATACCAATTTCACTACATTCATCTCTCGTTAACTGAATGAAACCATAATTTTCTAGCAATCTATTAAAATAGTCAAAGTTGACCAAGTATTCACGGAATGGTTTATTGATTGTTTCTTGGTATACATCAATTGGATAATTGAGGGATGTTTCATCATTATCAAATGTATCACTCTCATAACCTTTTGTGATCTGCCAGATTTTTTTACCATCTTCTAAAATAGTTAGTGATTCACCGACTGTTTTTCCACGCAAAGCATCAAATATAGCACTACCGTCATAACACCCTCCTACAAAATAACCATTCAATTTGGTACATTCACTTACGTTTCTTAAGAAATTATTAATTGTTTTTTTATCTTTAAAGAAGTAGTGAATAGCAAATTGACATGAACTTATATTAAACCCTTCATTTGCTTTTCCATATTGTTTATATACACCTAATCCTAATTTATCCTTTTCTTTTGGTCCTTCACCAAAGACAGCCTTGGTAACCTGTTTCGCCTTTTCACTATATAATGCTTCACCATCTTTGATATTATAGGATGAATTACCTCGTACAAACAATGCATGAGGCATAACTTTGTAATCTTTGCGATAATTTAAATATCTGGCACACGCTCCGTCTACCCGATTTTCAATATTGTCCTGTGAAATATCGATACCAAATACAAACGACAATTTAGCATTTATCCATTTGGGAAAATCACCGGCTTTTCCAACAGCATAATCAATTAAGGTATTTCCTTTTTTTGCTACACTTGTTAGTAATAATTTTTTCACAAATTGATTATGAAAGTCTCTTAAACCTCTAGTGGAAGATTTACCGGATACACGATTATAATAAACATCATCATCCACAGATTCTTCAGGAATATCTTCTCCTGACCGTATCATTTTTTCAGTAATAGGATTATGTATAGAATGCCAATTATTATTTGCGACATGATAAGCATTACCGTATTGTGGAAAACCTTTTTTGTATTCTTCTGTTTTATCATAACGAACACGTAAAGGAACCCATCGCCATTTATTTTCACGAGTAAAATCATATTTAAATTCAACAATCATACCATCACTAAATACATCATTTTCTTCGGTAAATAGTCTCTTGTTACCACTTTCATCTGTCTGTAACATTATATTACATATGCTTGCTTCACTATCAAATGGACTCGTTGGATAAAATGGCATTGGTTTATAGATACGTTTATCTGTATCTATATTGATGATTTCACCACATGAACCAATTTTGGTTGTTGACGTTGATTTATTATGAGCATATGAAGGCAAATTATCATTCATCACATCAGCACAAGGATTAATATAACCGTGTTTTTTTTCATCAAAACCTACTCTTAAAATAAGTGTTTTGTATTGTGATAATTGATCATATGCGTTCGTATTAGTCCCTTCTTGGAAAATGTTTCCAACAAAATCTTCACCACCATTTACATCCTTTTTAGTAGTGACTAAGAAATCAATTGTATTGAATTCAGGAGGTTTCCATTTGAAAGAATGTTCCCAACTAGGTTTATTAAGAGGTCCTGCTTCCCCAGGTTTATTACATGCCACACCAAAATAAGCAGGTGTAAATATTAATCCATCTACTTCGTATTCATAAAGACCCTGTTTTTGTTGATCAATTATGGTATTACAACATTGGAATATGTCAATATCAGTGCTTTCTGCTTTGAAATTCTTGTTTTCAATGCGGATAGGTGATGGTTTATCAGCGATTGATGAAACTGCAGTTAAATTTTTAATAATATTAATTAGCAAAGGTAATCTATATTTTGCCAAGACAACCTCCTTATTTTCATCTACAGGTGGAGGAATAAATGAATTCGCACGAACATCTTTTTTGTTAATAATATAAACATCAAATGCAGCATACAAGTTAATAAACTCTCCCTTTTTATTATGTAGAATATGCTCACCATCTATAATAGTTTGTCTCAAGTCCACATTTTTTGTCATAGCACCTGTATATTGAATATTCATATTTGTGTCAATTAAATAAATTTTTCCATCATTATTAATATACATTAACTTTCTCATTCCATCTGCTTTTTCAGTAACAGTATAATCTTTACGAATATTAGGAACAACTGTATCTTCGTTTATAGGAGCAATATTTGCCATTTGTAAAGTAGATGACGAAGGACCGAGAAACATTTTGGGTTTCATCCTCATCTTAGCGTGATATTCTTTACCATATACTAACTTCAAGTAATCGTCACTGACCTTTCTAATTTCACTATACGGAATAGGATAGTTGGTGTTTTGAAGACCAGATAAAATATAAATGATGGATTTACGTAGGGATTTGGGTAATGTATTCGATATTATACTATAGTCAGTTCCGGCACCTACCTTATTATTTAAAACCTCCAACTCAATTTCATATTTTTCCAAGTTGTCAAATACATTTGCCCCTTGAATAGTATATTCTGGTTTTTGTCGCCACGCCGTACGTTTGTTACCATATTTATCTTTATAATCATATTCTTCCATGGTACTACTTTTTACAATACTTAGGTCAACTCTAACTGGTAAACTAGGATGAATAAATGACGTTCGGTTAATATAACGAAACGTCTTTTTATATTCACTCCATGACGAAATAATATTCTCAGCAAATGAGCTATACGATTGAATTCTTTTCTCATTTTGATATGATACACGTAAATTAAAATCGTCTACATTAACAGGAAACATGCGTTGTCCATCAATAACAGCATCTTTTTTTTCTCTATAATCTGCTTGTATATTGTCTAGTGAGTTAGTTTCACAATATTGTTGTATTTGATGGATACCATTAATTTCTACACGTACATTTGATTGTCTAGTTTGTCCAGTTTTCTTATCTAAAAATTCACTTTGAATCTTTAAAGTATACGCATTGACATTTAAAAGTTGAAAACCAGATGATTTTAGTTTTTGAATTACATTGTCAAAATCAATTTTTGATATAGGTTTAATACCACGTGTACCAAAACGGATTTCTAATTCAGCTTCACCATCTCCTAATTTGGCTACATTTTCTAAATATTTATTTGTAATATTATCAAATTGTTGTTGTGGATTTAATTCCGGCATGTTTGTATATATACTTGAACAGATTATTTTATATATGTTTCAATTTTAAATTTAATCATCAATTACAACTATTCAAAGATATAATGATACTATTCTATAATTTTTCCAATATTTTTTCATACATTTGTGGTTTTGTCATGCCTTGTAAAACATCAATATTTAACCGTTTACAAATATCTTTCAATTGATCCAACTTGTAACTAGATATTGCCTTGAGTGGTTTATCCATTTTTTCTAATTTCCAATAATTCGCGCGATAATATTCTATTTTCTCATTTGTTACATTCTGTTTAATACCATATTTTCCTTCTATCTTTTCAATTACATGAATAGGTGTATCTTCATTGACAATAACTTCATAATATTTTTTATTATCAATATAAAAAACATTCATATTTTTTAAATGACACAACGCTTTAATAGTCATCATTGAAACTGTTCTAGCATTTGCCAATTCATCTTCGACTACATTTCGACTCACCTTGATTGGTTTAAACAATTCTTTTCTACTTCTAAATTCTTCAATCCATTTATATTTACATTCTTTTTCAATTGTAAAATAATTAGATGTCATTTCATAAGTAGTCATATCATGTAATAAAACATAAAAACACCAAAATAACATGTCTCTTTGTCTAGGGAAAAAAATATCACTCATGGTTGTAATATTTTTTTTCGTCGATGTTATTTCCTTTTTAGGCTTTTCATCTGTCATAAGAATATCTATGGATGAAATATTTTTCAATGTTAACATATATTTACTCATATTTTCAACAATATTTGTCTCGTTCGAGTTATTATAACGATTCATATTATTATACTGAAGCATTTAATATCATACTAGAGTTGTCTTTATTATCTTTGAAATATGTATTTGTTAGCATATCTTTGTGATGTTCAATATCACCTAATTGTTTTTCTTGCTGAATCACGTAATCTAAATATTTTTCCAATTCGTAAACTAACGTGTCTTTCACATTTGTTAAATTCACAAAAATCCCGTTTTTATTTTCATTTAAAGTACAAGTAGTATCTTTTTTTAACAATTTTAATATTTCAATTTGGTGAAATTTATTTAATTTTTCAATTCGTTCCTTCAAATGATTTAAATCAGTCATTTGTATTGTATAATAACTGGAATTGTTTTTAAATGTTTTCCTTTATAACTAATTTAGGTTTCCGTTTCAAGGTAATATTTTTTTTCATTTTATCTTCTTTTGGTTCAACAATTTCACCAATAATACTAACATGTTCGTCATTTAATTCATAACGCTGTCCAATAACACGCACAGTAATTTCATCATTTTCATTTATTGAATTAAAATATTTGTTATTATAATGATGATCTCTACTCACATATATAACAACTGGTGAGTTCTCTTCATCAATAAGTGCACGTATACCAGCTTGTGTTTTATTTTTAACGAGACATTTCATAGTCATACCTTCTACTGGACAACATATAGAACATTCAAATACTGTATCGAATTCTATTTTATTTTCAAATAAAATACCACTCGAATAAGTAAGTATCTTAGTAGAATCCATTTTCACATATCCCTCTACTGTACATTTTCCTTCAATTTGACGTTTAACACTCCTTTCCAATACTTCCTTAATGTTCTTACCAACCTTGTTAAATGGTATTTGAATTTTTCGTGAAAGAAGCGAATTCATATACACGCCAATATCGGCAGATTTATTGCGATATCCTTTCTTAATGTTTGAAACATTGGTATTGGCATTCATTACTAATATATTATTAGAGTTTATTCTTTAATTCAATTCAATTTTTAATTATAGTTTATTGTAAGTAAATGTCGATGTATACTTAAAATGATATCTTTTCAATATTATTAATGATCATTTCACTAGGATTTAAAAACCATTTTTTTTCATTCTTATTTATTTTATCATAAAATCGTAAATACATTTCTTGTAACACGCAAAATTCCAGTTTATTTCGATTTTTTGTATTTACTGGTGTATATTTTGTCTCGTCTATAATAGAATTTAATAGTTTGGTGGCATTTGATTTACCAGACTGGTCACATCGTGAACCTTTGCTTCGTGGATCAGTCATATTTTTCACCTTGAATATATTATATTCGTTTTTGAAATTACCTATAAAACCTACATAATTGCTAAAATTACTTACTGGTTGTATAATTAATTTTTTTAGCTCAGGTGTTAAATCGGTATAATCTTCTTGTTGTCCGTTACTCCAACCATTAGCACCTTTAACCAATAATATCTGTTTGTTTTCTTTTGGGCAAATTATTCCAATGACCCCTTTATTCTCCATAATACGACTATCGTAATAAGTCTTTATCATAGTATCTAATCCACTTATATTATCTTTACGTGTAAAATAAATATACGTCAATGTTCTTTTGGTATCTTCAAAACTAAGATTTTCTAAAATATGAGCTATTATAAATGATTGATAAATATCATTAGCAATACCAATGTTTGTTTCTAAATATTTGGTTGAATTTAAATAAGCTGCGAATAAATACCAGTCATCTTCACCACGCTTTATATCATTTATTTCACGAATAGATGTGTTGTAATTTGCATTAATATTACGAATCACTTTAGTAGATAAATGGTCGTCATTCTCATCTGCTCTATCAGCAACGTTTTTACTGTCCAATTCTTTATCTATCATTTTAACAAGTTGCTGTGGTTTTATTTTTAAGCTGTCATCTTGTTTCATTTCAATTGGTACAACAATTTCTTCATGTTTATAATCAATAGGATTTCTTCTATCAAATACACTAATATGATCATTGTTCAGTTCAATTGGTTGAAACAAATAATATTCATCAATATTTATTAAATGTCCTAATTTATTGTATTTATCCACAATATATTCATTTTGATCAGTAATCAAAACATTTAATGCAGCATTTATTTGAATTAATGGATAATTTTTTACAACATTTATCTCAGTAACTAAACTATCCTTTTTATAAAAAAAACGTTCTTTGAATAAATCCTTTATTCGTTGTATAATTTTGTCTGTATTCACTAATATGAATGATTCATTATAAGTATCTAATTTTATGTCTTGTTCTCCTATTTTCTTAAAAGGTTTACATTTAAAACTACACGTGTCCATATAATCACATGACACTGTTTTTGCCTTATCACCTATAGGGAAATCAATAACCATTTTATTTGATAATTCTTGTTTTACAATAGTATTCATGTTTTCTTCAGTAAAATTGGTTTGGTCTATATTCAATATACAGTCTACTGATGATTCTTTTAATATTCTACTCACGCGACCAATCTGAACTGCCTTTAATTCAGCCAAACGATAAATATATAAATCTACAGCTTCTTCATCTATGTCTGTCAACAAGGTTCCGTACAAGAATATTTCAACATTTCTCTCTTTAAATGCCAATTGCTTATGACTACATGTTCTAACTGCTCTACCTATAATTTGTTCAATAAGACTTAAATTATACCAAGGTTCTAATATATGTACTTGTCTTAAATTTTTAAAATCGATTCCTTCTGAACCAGTCATGGAAATGATAACTACCTTAATTTTCTCGCCGTTTTTGTTATCTTCGTCTGTAAGATTTTGTAAATCAAATATTTTGTCAGGAGATAAAGCGACCTCACCAGTAATCATCGTATAAGTAGCTGGTCTAAATTCCTCAGGACGTTCCATTTCATCACGGGATAAATAAGTATTTACATCGATCTGTGATCTAGGTGGTTTCTTAAATAAATTTGACGCTTTAGTACCGAATCGTGTGAACCCCACAGATTCTAGTGCAAGGGCTATAGGTATTGCTCCACCATCAATAAATTGACTATAAATCAAGACAATTCCTTTTGATTTTAATATATTATCAGTAATGCTTTTAATTTTGGAACTATACTTTCCAATGTTTTCAGGGGCGAAAAATTCGCCAAAATGATTATTTTTATATTCAAAATTCTTTCTAGTAGGTGGATTTGTTGTTTCTGTATATTTCATTGTACGTTTTAATCCTTCACTTCCTAATAAAATTTTCCCGTCGAATACTGGTTTATCACCCTGTAACAATTTATTAGGGAATATCATATTTAACGCTTGAAGTGGTTTCTGTAAAATCATATAACCAAATGAGTCCATGTTTTCAAAACTAGGTAATCCTTGTTTGGACTTACCTGCCTTTTCTTTAATTTGCGAAATAATATATTTATACCCTTTTTCTTGAAAAGAACCACATGTATTTACATAGACATCTAAATGTTCCAGTGGTTGAACGATTTCTTTTCCATTCAACTGTTTACGTGGATAAGTCAATTCTTTAAATGTATTCGAAATAGAAAACAGTGATGGGAAAATACGATATGGAAAAGTATATGGATTTTCACCACGCACAAAAGAAACATACCCCGTTGATTTGCGACGCAAAGTCTCTTCTCCAATATTTGTTCCATCAGGGGAAATTAATAAATTCCCTTGTTTATCAAATACATCTCCTATTTCAATAGTTGATCTATTGTCATTCAAATTCATTACATTAAGAAGCCAAATGACTTCTTTATAACTATTGTACATTGGTGTGGCAGAGAGAAACAGTAGCCTTAAATTATCTACATATTTTACTAATTTAAATAATTCTTGAGCCACTCGTTTGTCCTGCTTATCATCGCTAATACGAATGTTATGAACTTCGTCAATAATAACAAGACGATTATTAAAAAATTTCTTTAATCTACGTATCATTTCTGTTTTGTTTTTCTTGGGGTCTTTTTCGTCTACTGATGATTTCTTTGTAATATAATTGGCAAATTCAATGTAACCCAAGAACAAATACGAATTATTAATAATACTTTTTATTTGTCGCACTACCTTTTCTTTGGAAAACCCTTTCATGTTCATTGGATTTATTTCTTTTAGATATTTATTACCAGTACATGCTCGCAGATTCCAAAGACCATCTATTAATTTTAATTTACGATGATCAAACAATTGTAGTTTAAAATTTTCTTGGACGTTAGGTGAAGCAACCACAATAATACGTTGTGTAATTCCCAATTGCTTCAAATACGTTCTCATTTCCTCGGCTACAGTAATCGCACTACATGTTTTACCGGTTCCTAAACCATGGTATAATAGCAAACTATTGTATGGAGTTTGAAAACTTAAAAAATTTCGTACGAATAATTGATGTGGTACCAATTCAAAATCAGCATTACATAATATTTCGGCTTGTTTTTCAATATCATATAAAGTACCATCATATTTGGTTTCATTAAATTCTTCCTTTTCAGCAATCTTAATATTGAAATTTGAATCATCTAATGATGGATATAAGTTTGTATACTGATCCTCATGATTGGTGATGAAATTACGATTTAATATTTCTTTTTTATTTAAAAAAGTATTGTAATTAGTATCGTCATTTAAATTTATTTTATTGAAATTCTCATTAAATACCGATTCAATATTATCTTCGGTTAATTCAGGAATTTCATTTTTTAATTTTACTCTTGTTTTTTTCTTTACTATTTGTTTGGACGGATTATCAGGATTCTTTATATTCGATTGATTTTCCATAATACTTATATATTGTTTATATAATCTATATTGTTAATATAATCTATATTGTTTTAAAACTGAATTTAATTTCTTTAAAATCGACAATTTTTCTAAATTATATGGACGAATGGTTTTTACACAATCATCATATGTTAACCATTTTACATCACTAACCTCGGTTTCTTGAAACATATTTGTTGGTTTTACATGTGGATCTATATGACATACAAAATATTTATGCTTATATGATTTCAAATTTGATCCTGTAAATATTTCTTCATAAGGTATCAAATTTTGAACTAAATGAAGATTCGACTTGATATAACCAGTTTCTTCTTCGAATTCTCTTAAAGCACAATTTAAGTCTTTCTCTTGATAATTTCGTCTTCCTTTTGGTAATCCCCACTCTGGATCATTCCATACTGATTCACTTTCCTTCAATATTGTTTCTAAATTGTATTTTTTTTTATAATGATCTATACCTAAGTGTAAAGCCTCATATTTTTCTTGTGACGTTTTTTCTTCACCACGATATTGAATACCTACTTGATCACCCCATAAATAACTCCATAACTCGGAAAATGTAGATGTACTTATTTTTTCACGTTCGAAAACAGTCATTTCATTAAATATATTGATTAAATATTCATAATTATTTACTGGATACTTCCCTCTCATAAATTCAACAAATCCTAAACTATGTTTTCGTTTTATCATAAGATATTGAAGTTGATTTTCATACATTCTAAATGCGATTAAACCTATACTTGTTATTGGATGCTTACATGTGTGAAATACATGACCGGTTTTTCCACAATTATTACAAAAATTAAATGTTCTATTCATTTGTCGTTATAGGTTAATTTACATATCTTTTTATATTGTTTCTAAGTAATGACAGAAAAACAGTTTGATCCTACTGTATGGGGACCACATTTTTGGTTTTTTTTAATGACACTTGCTATATCATATCCGTTAAAGGCAAATGAAGTAACACAAAAAAAATATTATGATTTATTAACCAATTTTCCTTTATTTATTCCACATCCAAAAATTGGAAATAACTTTAGTATATTGTTGGATAAATATCCAGTATCACCTTATTTAGAGGGAAAGGATTCATTTTTAAAATGGGTTCATTTTATTCATAATAAAATCAATACTCAGTTAGGCAAAGATGAATTAACCTTTACTGAGGCATTAGATGCTTATTATGAACTATATAAACCAAAGGAGATCATTTTAAGAGAACAAATCAAGTATAGAAAAAAACTTCTTTTTGGCGGGATTATCGTAGCCTTAACTATTTGTGGATATTATCTGTATAAAAAATAATTCTCTCGTTAATATAAAGTAGGTAATGAAATTAAAACAAACTCTAAAATATAAAGAAATCAAACCAAATAAACTGAGTATGACACGTAAACGGAAAATGAAAATGAAAAAAGGTCGTGGTAGGAAAGGCGGTGAGGCGTTAGCATCGGGTGGATTCGGTTGTATATTTAAACCGGCTTTACGTTGTAAAGGAAGTAATACGCGTATAAATGGGGTTAGTAAAATGTCTATGGAGAAACATGGTAAACAAGAAATGTTAGAAATAGGCAGAATCAAGGAGAAATTGAAGAAAATAAATAATTATCAAAAACATTATTTGTTAGATGTGGAAATGTGCTCACCTGAAAAATTGACTATTGATGATATGAAACAGTTTGATAAAAAATGTTATGCGTTAACACGTAATAATATAAATGAAAAAAATGTAAATAGTCGTATAAATCGATTAACTATTCTGAACATGCCCGACGCTGGTCTTGATTTAAAGGATTGGTTGCTTTTTAATGGAAAAATAACCAAGGAGAAAATGTTTTTATTAAATGATATTGTCACTGATATGATTATGAATGGAGTTCGTCCAATGAATAATGCTGGAGTAATTCACCATGATTTAAAAGACAGAAATATCATGATTGATAAATATTTAACGGCTCGAATTATTGACTGGGGGTTAGCTGGAGTTGTTAAAAATAATAATATTCCTGATGAAATTATAAATAGACCACTTCAGTTTAATACGCCATTTTCATCTATGATGTTATCAGACGAATTCAAGTTAAATTATGAGGCATTTTTAAAACGTGTAACTGACGGGATATTAGAATTTAATTGGACAAATGTACGTAATTATGTCATTAATGAATATTTAATAAAATTGGCTCGTTATTATGGTTATTATGATGACAATGTAATACTATTTAAGAAGATATTCTCTCCTGGTATAAGTGAGCAAACCTTTTTGCCGGATGTAAAGAAGGACAACTTGATTGAATATGGTTACTATATGTACTATCTATCTAATTATATTACCGATATACTGATGAAATTTACTACAGATGACATGAAATTTGACATAAATAAATATTTTATGGAAGTTTATTTATTCAATAGCGATATTTTTGGATTAATGACTGTATATTATAATTTTTTTGAGATTGGATTAGATAAAATAATGTTACCAGAAGAAACAAAAAAAATATACTTGAATCGTATCCGTTCGCTATTAGTCGAGAATATATATTCAAATGGTGGAGAGAAAATAGATATTAATAAATTAACAAAGGATATTAATGGTTTAAATGAGATTATCAATAGTGATAAGCAATTGTCTCTAACTACCATCAAGCGTCATTATTCCATCATGACAGATATAAAACAATATCCTAATAAATATTCACGTAGTTCCAAATCCAAATCCAAATCCAGATCCAGATCCAATTCCAAGTCCAATTCCAAGTCCAATTCCAATTCCAATTCCAATTCCAATTCCAGATCCAAATCCAGATCCAAATCCAAATCCAAATCCAAATCCAGATCCAATTCCAAATGAAAGGATAATACAAGAACCAATATTTATTATCTTTATCTATATCTTACGAAAAAGTAATTTCTGTAAAAAATAAACTTTACAAATATTATATGAAATTAGAAGTATTAGTTTTAGCAGTATCTGGTTTTTTTATAGCAAATACTTATTACGAAGGAAATTATGTAAAAATATTACAATCTTGGCAGAAATATTTTAAGATGGCTGGATTCGCATTTGCCGGACTAAGTATTTATTTATTTCTCAAAAAGAATCCAAATCAGTCTCAATCTTTAGTTCAAGAATTAACGAATATTGTCAAATTTATGCCTAGTGCAAAATCAACATTGGACGTATTTACACCATTCACTGATTTTACCAATCAAACACCTTTTATGGGTGGAGGTATGAGTATGAATAATGATGGTACGAACATGTATGGCCAATCGCAACAACAACAACATCAAGTAAATCGCATTATGGAATCCGGTAAAACAGGTACAAAAAGGTGTGTTAGTGAAACAAAAAAGAAATTCGTAGCTTCCCAACAAAGTTGGAAATGTGGACATTGTCAAAAACAATTACCTGCCTGGTTTGAAGTGGATCATAAAATACGATTAGAGCATGGTGGTTCGAATCATGTTGATAATTTAGTAGCTTTATGTAGAGATTGTCATGGACGAAAAACAGCAATGGAAAATCTATAATTTATTTCTAATGGTTAATTAATAGGAAATGATGAGTAAAAATGGTAAAAGTAAGAAAAACATTGAACACAATAAAATAATCAACCAAACCGGAGGTAAGGTACAGTATGGTGGAGATGAACCGGAAAAACCAGATTATACACCACCAAATCTTGATACTACATCATTTACAGAATCAATATTATACGATATCAAATATAACGCATTATTGTCATTATATTATGTAAAAAAATATCCAGCAGAGTTAAGTTTCATATTAGGATTTCTAATATATATAATTATTGTACTTGTTCTTTATACAAAAAATCCATATGATATTATTACGGATAATAATGCCGGTCTAACTATATTTATTAGTCTTCTTGGTGGTTTCTTAATATTAATGACAATATTATTTTACAGAAAAGCAAAACAAGAAACCGAAAATGTGGAAACACCTAATATATTAAGTAAAATCGGCAAATTTCTCACATTAATAGGTTCAATTATTGCTTTTGTATTGATAACAATTATTCTTGTGAAGACATTTTCTTATTTCTCAGACGCATCTGCATTAATATTGCTTATTATTAATGTATTGATTGTTCTTGGATTGCTTACTGTAGCAGTAAAATATTTTGGTATCACTGGTGGTGAACCTAAAGAACACAAATCGTCTGTTACCGGACTATTATGGAAGGTATTAATGTATACTCCTTGTCTATTGTTGGATTTAATTGACTACTTGAAACAACAATATCAAATAACTACCAAGCCAATTATAATTATTTTAATGGCTGAACTAGTACTTATAGGATTGTATTTTTTGTATCCAACTATCATGAAATATATATTCACTCATAATGCTACACAATTAGTGACAACTGCGACAGATTTGAACAAAGAAGTTAAATTAGGTACATTTCGTGAACTGAATTATGTAGACGATCAATTCCAATACCATTATGCTATATCAGGTTGGATATATATTGATTCTTTCCCTCCGGAAACAAATTCAAAATATGACGAATATACTTCCTTACTGAATATAGGTAATAAACCAAATATACTGTTTAATGTATTGAAAAATAGTTTGCGTATTACCATGGAAACAGAAGGTAAAACCGAAAAAAATATTTACGAAACCACTGACTTTAAGATGCAACGTTGGAATAATATCATTGTTAATTATGATGGTGCTACATTAGACATTTTTATAAATAACGCGTTAGTTTCTTCAACACCTGGAATTATTCCATATAACGCGGATACTGTTATGCTATCTGGTACAGCAAATGGTATACATGGAGGCGTTTGTAATGTGAATTATTATAGAGATAGTATTTCTAGAAGTCAAATTAATTGGGCTTATAATTCGGTAAAACAATTTAACCCTCCAGTAATTTAGAAAATTTCTAACTGTATATTATATTATGGAATTCTCTGTTAGAAATATAGTAATAGCTGTAGTTTTAGTAATATTATTAATACTTATTATTCGTTGGTTATTGGGTAGTGCTAACAAATTAACTGGATTTAATGATGCCAAAAAAGTAACAAAAATAGATGCTGGTAAATTAGCACAAAGCAATGCTTCTAATTATGCATACTCTGCATGGTTCTATGTGGATGATTGGAGTTATCGTTACGGTGAGCCAAAAATAATTTTAGGAAGATTGGACAAAGATTTATTACCTAGTCCAGCAATTATTTTAGGAGCAATTGAGAACAATTTAAAGATTGAAACTACTGTGTATCCTTCTTCAACTGCTAAAGAACATTCAACACATACATGTAATGTTGATAATGTCCCTATTCAAAAATGGGTCAACGTGATTGTTAGTTTGAACGGAAGAACATTGGATGTGTATCTTGATGGTAAATTAGTGAGAACATGTGTATTACCAGGTGTAGCAAAAATTGCGAATAACGCACCAGTATATATTACACCTTTAGGTGGTTTCTCTGGATATACAACCGACGTTAATTATTATGCCAATTCTTTGAACCCACAAGAGGCATATAATATTTATCGTGCCGGGTATGGTGGATATAGTATGGATTTTCCATATCAAGTAAAAATTGAATACTTGAAAGATGGTCAAGAACAAGGAAGTTTAACTCTTTAAATCATAGATTATTATGTTGATAAAATCATTATTTACATTATTTATTATTAACTACATATCTAAATTTCTTATATATAATATATAGATATGTCTGACATTGGATACACAGGAAATATTTCATCTGGAGCAGGAGCATTTGATAATTTTAAAAGCAGTACTGCTGTCAATGGTACAAAAGAATTTTTGGAATCCAATAGTTTAGTAGCAAAAATTGCCTTTTTGTTACTTATATTGGTTGTCTTTGTTATAGCAGTGAAATTTAGTTCACGTATATTAGCCTGGTTATTTTCATATAACAAATCGCCTTATTTAGTTGATGGTATGATTAATTCAAAAAAACAGATGGTTGTCATACCTCAAGATCCAAACGCAAATGGCGCAATACCTATAATGAGATCAGATAATGAAGAACGAGGTGTTGAATTTACCTATTCTACTTGGATATTTATTGATGATTTAGTTTATCAAGAGGGACAGTATAGACATATTTTTCACAAGGGTAATGATAATATTAATTATACAAATCAACCTATTGGTATGAATCAACCCAATAACGCACCTGGACTATATATCGCACCTAATACAAATGCTTTAGTCGTTGTTATGAATACATTTAACGATATTGAAGAACGTGTCACAATAGATGATATTCCATTAAACAAGTGGGTTTGTGTTCAAATTCGTGTTGAAAATCATCAATTGGATACATATATTAACGGCAAACTTACAAAACGATTAATTATGAAGGGTGTTCCCAAGCAAAATTACGGAAATGTATATGTAGGTATGAATGGCGGGTTTTCTGGTTACTTATCAAACTTGAGATACTTCAACTATGGTTTAGGAACAAGTGAAATACAAAACATTGTAGATAGCGGTCCAAATCTCACTATGAAAAGTAGCGATATGACAGAAAGTATGCCAAAATATTTGTCTTTAAGATGGTTCTTTGCTGGCAATAATACTGGCATTTAATTATTTCTTTCTAAGAGTGTGGTTAATATTACGATTATTACGATTATTACGATTATTATAATAACAATTATATCAATTATTATTATATGAGTAGCAATCCTTATTTCACAGCTACAAATTATTCAAATTATGTTGAAAATAACGGGTATATATCATTTGAATTAAAACAAACAGGTACTGTTTCTTTCAAGTCGAATTATAATATTACTCTAACACTTGTCGGAGGAGGTGGAGGAGGTGGTAGTAGTGGTGGTGGTGGTGGTGGTGGTGGTCAAGCATATCCATCAGGAGGTGGTGGTGGAAGTGCCGGATTCGGACAAATTTCATTTAATGCTGAAGCTGGCTACAATTATTCGTATAATGTTGGTACAGGAGGGAATGGTGGTACAGGTGGTACTGCTAGTGATACAACTCAATGTAGTGGTAGTGCCGGTACAGATTCTACATTTATTACACCCGTTGGAGCAATCAATGCGACAGGAGGTCATGGAGGACAAGGATATTTTGATAATACATTAGTATCAGGTGGTGTTAAAGGTGGTTTAACTTATCCAGTTACAATTACTCCATTGATTGATGGTATAGGTGGTGATGGTGGAAACGGCTTTAACAATAATGACGGTAGTACACTCGGTGATGGAACAAATGGACAAAACATTTCATTAAATAGTATGACTATTTATCCAAGTTATTCTATCTCTGTATCAGGTGGTGGAGGTGGTGGTGATGCTAATAGTAATGATTTATCTTACAGCGACACTGGTGGTGGTGGAGGTACATCCGGTACAGGTGGAATACATGGTATTAGTGTAAATGGTAATGGTACTGTAGGTGAAACTTATGGCGGTGGTGGTGGTGGTGCGGGACAACCAGGTTCTCTAGACAGTGCCGGATATATTAATTTTTGGAGTTATTATTACAATAATGGAGGAAAGGGTGGTGACGGAACTATATATATAACCTTTGTTCCAAACGAGATAAAATTTATACAAGTAGGTACAGACGTTTCTGGAATATTTTATAATACAAAACTATCCTATAATGGTATTGATTGGATAGATTCATCAAATAACCCGTTTTCTAATGTAGGTTATGGTGTAGCTCATGGCACAAATAACACCATTCCTGATTTAGGTATATATAGATGGGTAATGGTTGGTATAGATTCCTCTAATAATACAATTAAATACACAGATGATCAAGGAATCACATGGAATAATGCGTCATCAAATCCATTTACCGGGTTTTATGGTAGTGGTAGTGGAATAAAATGGGGAAAAACATCTTCGGGAAATAATTTATGGGTAGCCGTTGGTGGTGATTCATCTAATAATACAATTAAGTATTCATATGATGGTTCAGTATGGTTAAATACTAGTAATCCGTTTTATAATGGTTCAAATGGTACCGGTTCAGGTAATTGTGTTGATTATGGAGAAGATACTAATGGAAATCCTTTATGGGTAGCAGGTGGAGAAGATATTAGCAACAATACAATAAAATATTCATTAGATGGTATTGTTTGGAATAATGCTACTAATGTATTTAATCAAGTATGTAACGGGGTTTCATATGGATTTACAGTAAATGGTAATATATGGACAGCAACCGGGCGTGATTCTACAGGAGTTACAATTAAATATTCGTTTAATGGTATTACATGGTTTGATTCGAACGATTCTTTCGGTTTAACTGGTCAAGATGTGGATTGGGGTATAGACAATAGTTTTAATTCAATAGGTATTTGCGTTGGTAATGATAATTCAGGGAATACAATCAAATATTCGTATGATGGTATTAATTGGAATAATGCTAATAATGGATTTACAGGAGGGTCTAATAGTAGTGGATTTACAGTTATTTGGGGTATTGATAGTAGTAATAATAAAATAAGTGTAACAGGTGGTCGTGATAACAGTGGTAATTTAACAACAAAGTATTCATATAATGGTATTGATTGGATTAACACAACGAACAACACCATTTTTGGTACGGTTATTGGAATTGGATCACGTGACGATATTATTATTTATAAAGTACCAGTGAATATACAAATAACCAGAGCCTTCTATCAATTACAAAATGGAAACATTATAAACGAAGATGGTAATAGTAGTACAATTATTTCTTTAGAAAACTCATATACTACTTTTAATGACACATACGCAATAAATAGTTTCCCAACATTTCAAAGATTTGATAATGAATCTACTTCTTATGTCCCGACGTTACAAAATGATTCAAATACGATTACATACGTACCATATGAACTATCCGGTTCAAATGTTGATTTTTTATGGAGTGGTGCTCCAAATTATGGAATTAGTAAATTTAATTTTACCATGATTACATTAGACGAAGGTTCTAGATATAATTATTATACTGGAGAAGTAACAGTATATTTAGTATATTTGAAAGTAAATGGATGTGATACCGGTCCAGGTCCATATCCTCCAAGATTATGGACTAGAGAAGATGGTAATTGTCCTGATTTAGAAGACGCGAAAATGCCTGATGGTAGTCAAATGACATTTGAAGATTTGAGCGAAAAACGAAAGGCCACTATTTTTCAATATACAAAAAATAGTGCTGGATTTTCAAAAAAACAGAACTATTCAAGATTAGCTAGAGGTATAGGGAAACAAAGGGGAGTGTCGTTTGCTACACAAAGTGATACTTATTCAAATCCAAATATTCGTGGATTAAAACTAGACGGTATTGGTATTTTAACATGCCCATCTACTAGAAGAAACTGGGCATTGACTAACCAAAACGACACACCCGGTCCTTTAAGAAGAATTACGAATTATCCATCCGTTCCCTTGTATAATTATATTCCTAGACGAACGTATTTAGCAGGAGGAACAAAGTGGCCTCAATATGGTGGAAACCCACGATTACCAATAGTGGTTCCATCTCCTGTTCCGGCGTCTTCGTCTATTCCGGCGTCTTCTCCTGTTCCGGCGTCTTCTCCTGTTCCGGCGTCTTCTCATGATTATGGATATTCTATATTTACCATTACTGATAATACTAGTCCAATATCAATAGATATATCAGGTACTCTAAATTGGATACCATTACAAATAAATATAAAAGATATACTATCTGTAAAACTAGGCAATAAAGTCACTGGTATTGGAGCATACGCATTTATGAATGCGACTAGTTTGACCTCAATTGAAATACCAGAAAATGTAACTAATATTGGAGCGTATGCGTTCTTCAATGCGATAAATTTGACATCTTGTATCATTCCAAATACTGTTACAAGTATTCATAATTATGCGTTTTATAATACAACAAGTCTAATTTCAATAATAATTCCCGATAGTGTTATCAGTATTGGTTCAGGTGTATTTCAAAACGCATTAAATATTGTCTCAATCAGTTTTACTCATAATTCTCAATTAACATCTATTGGATCATATGCTTTTTATAATGCGAATAATTTGAATACGATTATGATTCCTTTTAGTGTTACCACCATTGGAGAAGAAGCTTTCTACGGTATAACCAGATTATCTACCATTACGATTCCTTCAAATGTTACTAGAATTGGACCACGTGCTTTCTATGGAACTGGTTTGACCACAGTTACATTTAATGGTACCACTATTCCAAATAATATGTTATCCAATAATGTCTTTCCACCCATATCTCAAAATATTACAGTCTATCATAAAGAAGAACTTACAAACGATGATATAGACATATTAAAACAAATATTTAAATATGTTACTAGTCACGATTTATTTTTATTCGATAATTCACCGATTCTTAATACAAATTATACATATTTGGTACAAAATGGATCATCTATTGAATCAGACCGTTACTCGATTATTAGTGTTATTCCACACGAGACAGATGTGATAAAATTTAGAGTAAATTATAATAATGGTTCTGATAGTGACCCTGGTAATTTCCAGATAGGAGTTGTTTTAGTCGGTCAAGGCGAAACGCCAGTTAAACCAGGCAATTATATAGGACAGAATGGTGGTAATGGTGGTAACGGCGGTGCTAGTATATATGCTGAAATAAATGGAAACGACATTTCAAATAATGTTATTGAATTACGATGCGATAAAAATAACGAAAATGTATACATGAACATATCAAATATTGGTGTCAATTGGAGTTGTACACATAATTTAACTAAAATAGGTAATATTACACATAATGTAGTTAAAGAATCTGTCGTTGGTGGCAAAGGGGCTCTTACATACCAAAACACTTATTCAGGTGAAAATAGTAATTGGATAGAACCGATACACTTTATTGGTTCTTCTGTATTACTCAGTGGATATGGCGGTGGTGGTGGCTCAGGACAGTCTAGTACAACTGATAGAATAGGTGGATTTGGGCAGAATGGTCAAGCAGGACAAGGTGGTTTAGGTGGTAAATATGGTGGTGAACAACCATCTACACCAATAGAGCAAATGGAGTATAAATACAAAAATCCGTATTATCACAAAAGTGCTAGTCCTGGTGGTGGAGGAGGTGGATCATCGGGGCAACGTGTTGGTCCTACAGGACAGAATTGGAATAATCCAGGTGATGGTGGTTCAGGTTTAATATATTTCTATATTGGATATAAGAAACCATAAAATATATCATACTGTTATCAGTATTGTAACATAATTTGTGCGGATTTAAATCTTCAAGAGTGTATATATTATATTTGTCTAATGATGATATAATATATTATAATTTATGTTTTTGTTACGGAATCAATAGATTCAATTATTCTCTTAAAGAAGGATTCACGCAAATTGCTTGTGATGGGAATATATCACCTGACATACAAGTATCAGCATTTTTTACTTCAATACAACTACGAAATCCTCTATCTTCACCAATATAACAATATCCAGATTTACCGGAAGATGTACGTTGAGTAGAACTAGTAGCATCATCTGGTAAAGGTTCTGTATTATATTCGGCATCTGCTAATGCACTTGACAAAGATGCTGATAATTTGTCCAACGGTCTAGTCATTTGTTGATTACTTCCTTGTTGTTTACCCATTTGCTCGGATTGTTGTTGTTGTTGTTGTTGTTGTTGTTGTTGTTGACCACCTTGATCAATATCTAATTGTCCTTGAATGACATTAATACCACTTTCTACGGTTCCTGCAGCAACATCAATACCTAATTTAGCACCTTCCGCGGTTAGTTGAGTAATATCTTTTGTTGATTCAGTGACAACATAACCTAAACTCTCAAGAATACTTTTTAGAAGAGGGGCAAATAATTCCTTGATGTATTGAAGAAAATCACCTAAATAAGAAAATACATTGACACCTAGAAACAAAAGTATGGCTATAATAAGTCCAATTCTCATATAATCTGTTTTTCCATCGGTAGACATTAATGAAGATCCTTCTGTTGTTGAAGAACGAACATCAATAGTTACACCAGCTGGAATATTCTCACTCATACGTTCCATTATATATAAAAATGATTATATAAAAATATGGTTAGTTGAATGTAAATAATTATATAAATTCAATATATATAATGGATTACATCATTCCAGCATTTTCTATGTTAGCACTAGACAGTCTTTATTTATCCAATATTGGTGGGCCTTTATTCGCCAAATTGGTGAAAGGTATTCAAAAAGAGGATATGAAGATAAATATGTTTGGCGCAATAGGTTCATACATATTCTTAATACTCGTTCTCTATAAATTTATTGTTTTAGAGAGAAAATCACCAACAGATGCGTTTTTACTCGGGCTTTGTATTTACGGCATATTTGACTTTACCAACATCGCCATATTTAAGAATTACAAATTGTTACCAGCATTATTAGATACGGTTTGGGGTGGCGTTTTGTTTTACATGGTAACATGGTTTACCTATAAAGTATTGGGACTTAAAATAAAGCGTTGAATTGTGCACTAAGATCGTATAATTGTATTCATATTGTTCATTGCCTCCAATTTTTCAAAGGTTTTCTCTCTGTTGCTTTTCTCTAGACCATTAAATAGATAGTCTGTTGCTGGTGCTTGTTCATTCTTTTTTATTTCTTTATAGATGAGATTTATCTTTTTCGTAATGTTATCTATAATGGTTTTATTCTCAATAATCTCAATATGTGTATTGAAACTATCAGTCAATAGTGAAATGGCAAAATAGAGCAAATATCTTCGTTTTTTTTTTGCACCACTCGTATATCGCATACAAAATAATTCAAATATACTTTTCAGTATTTTTTTGGATATTTCCGTTGTATTTGTTGTATTATTGGCATTCTCAGTAAATAGCACGTCCCATATCATCCATATAGGCTCTTTTACGCATTTTTCATCCACTCCCACAAATGTTCGTCTTTCACATATACAAATTTCTTTACGTTTTTTACACAAGTTTTCAAATTCCAATATCCACTCCAACCAATAACACGCATCCAAGGCATTTCGTGAATCTTTAGAAACGTGGTAAGCCAATTCATTGACAGCAATAAACAATTCTTTCGGGTCGTCTTTTTTAAAAATAGCAGTCGCATAATTCACATTAGGTGCCTTCAATTTGTTCGCCATTGTTGTCATATCAAACTCATCTTGCTTTTTTATTTTCACACTTTCAATGGAATGTTTCTTTTTAGAATTACATATTACCGCAATAATCTCGCCAAATATTTTCCTCACCTTGTCACTATTGCGCATATTTAATTCAAAGCCAGAATAAGTAGAAATTAATTCTTTAAATTGATTAAATCGCATTTCCAAATAAATAGGCAATTTAGGGTTTCCCAAGTGAATATGTTTACCCACGAAATTCAAAATAATATCCCATAACTCAATAAAACATCCACAGCAAATAAACTCGGCACTCCAATGTAAAGCCTTTTCTATATGTCCAGTTGATAAACTATTTAGCAATTCTTTTTTAGCATCTGTTCTTTTAAATTTGGAAAAGGTGATACCCTTGAATTGTTTTTCATTTCGTATATCATTTATTTCAAAATCATTCATATAAACTTTCCTATAAAAAAAATAACCTAATAATACATATATATACATAATCAATGGAATTTTCATTTGGATTTAATAAAGTAGAAAGAATATATAATAAATTAGATAGATGCTTACGTAAAATGCCGATTTGGTTTCATTTGCTTATTTTACTGGCTTTAATCTTTATTTTAGTAGTTATTTACAAGGCAAGTACACCTGTACGTGAAGGTTTCATTGAACAAAGGGAAAATTTTGTAGTAAAAAAAGGATTCAATGTATTTGATGATTTTTATGCTAGTATACATGATGAATTGTTTTATCGTGAATTGTCCAATCAATATGAAGTTGGTAGCATTGAAAATATTGTAAAACCTACTAGCGAATCCAATATGTTGGTATTGGGAAGTGGAACAGGGCATGTAGCAAATGAATTTCATAAACAAGGTGTACAAGTTACTGGTTTAGACGAGTCGCAAGCCATGGTGAAATATGCTAAAGATTCCTATCCAGAACTTAAATTTATCCAAGGAACCCCTATGAAATCCATGGCATTTCAACCGGAACAATTCACACAAATAGTTTGTTTAAATATGAATTATTATTACTACAAAGATAAGGTTAGTTTATTACAAAATGTGTATAACTGGTTAAAGCCTGGTGGATTTTTTGTGGTTCAATTAGTGGATAAAAACAAATTTGATCCAGTTGTTCCAGCGGGAAAGCCATTTGTTATGGTAAATCCACAGAGTTTTGCTAAAAAGAGGATTACTACTTCTAATGTTATTTTTAATAATTTTGAATATAAATCTGATTTCCAAGTATTCCCGAATGATGTAGTTCAATTTACTGAAATATTTAAAGATACAACAACACCTGGTTCGAAAAAGACAAGACAAAATGTTCATAAAATGTGGATGCCTTCCAAACAAACCGTCATTAACCAGTGTAAAGAAGTCGGATTTATAAATTACGCACAAGCTGATTTATTAATGGCACAAATGGAATATCAATATTTGTATGTGTTTCAAAAACCAGAATAGATAGATGTAAACGTTTGTACAAATAACTTGATAAAAATAAAAAATGTAAATAAACTTATTTACATTTTTATGCGATATTGATATTATTGGTATTGGTATTATTTATGAATTAACGTTCTCCCGTACACATACCATAATACAATTGATAGTATACTTCCTAGCATAAAACCATGACCAGCAACTTGTAATGTTTTACCAAACATATAATAACCAATTAGTGGAAAAATAACGTATGAAATTAGTACGTAGAATAACATTATTTGTACATATCGTGTAAAATTGGATTGTTTCACCATTTATAGTATAATAATAAATTATTCTTTTTTAGTAAATAATTGAATACATTCCCAAATCTTGGAGGATTCTTGGAGATTAAATGCCCCTCTCTTTTGTGCTGAATAAAGGAAGGATACCATTACGTTTAATGCTGTATTTTCATCATTAATTTCTGTAGCAACCAAGGAAGGTTGTTTTTGTTCTTCTACAACCTTTTCTTGTGTAGATTCATTTGAGGGCTTTTCAACAACAGTCATAGAAATATCCATATGATGTACGGTGCTATAAATAAAAATACATTTGAACGAATTATCTCACATACTTACCTACTCGGGCAAATGAATCAACAATAAAAATGATAAATATGCCTAAAAATGAATAAAGAATTAATTCTTCTGTGACACGTCCAGTTTTTTCATCCTGTTGCTCTTCTAATAAATAGATTACTTGGTTTAGTTTGTTTAACAATTCATCTTTATTAGCTCCATTTGGAGATACATCATCAGAGCTTTGATTATAATAAGGAACATATTGTTGATAGTATTGTTTAGCATATTCGCTTGGTAATTGAGTAAAACCTTCTTGTCCTGAATGAGGGAGAGAATTATTTGCTAAAGAACTACCATCCTCATCGTTCATATTCATATGTTCATTATGAACATTTTCCATCCGTTCAATACCGACTGAATTAGGATACTGAACCATCGGTTCAAAATTGTTGGATGAATCATCCTCATCATCATCACCACCATAATCACCACCATTATTGTGTATTTTTTTCATAAGCGCTTCCACATTCGCATTTGATTTTGTATGGGTACTACTGGTAGAAGGTCGTTTTAAGGTTTTGTTTCTCATATTAACCCTTTTTTTCTGTATTGGATTTTCCATATTTTCTTTATTAAATTCGGATGCATATGTTGCTAAAGACATTTATACTCTTATAAAAAATACAGATAATAATTTAAATAACTTACGGAAAAATTATATTTTTAATCTATATAAGAATGACTTCTTTATTTGATTTCAATACTGTTTTAGGAAAAATACTATTTGTAATCCTTATATTGGCTGCCACACAAATTAATCTGTTGGCAGGAGTAGGTGTACTTTTACTGATCATCTCAATGAATCATAAGATGATAGAAGGTATGGAGAATAAAACAGATTCATCCACAGATAGTGTAGACCATGGTGATTCATCCAAAGAGTCGTCTAGAGATGATAATACTATAACAGACTTAAATGGTGATGATGCTGATAAGCCTATATCCACATTCAAAACTGATTTTTGTAAGAGCGGTCTTCTTATGAAAGACGATAAAGAAGTGACTGCAGAAATGATTACAAAATCATTTCCCCAACTTAAATTTTCAGGAGAATCATGTAATCCATGTGACAATGATTGTAAGTTTGAAATCATATCCTCAAATGAACGTTTAACTGCCGAAGAGAATGTTAGTCCGGTTGATTCAACTACCATACCAGTTGATAGAGAAACCGCAACAAAAAAACAAGATGAACAATAGTGATTCGTTTAGTAGACAATAAGAAAGAATAAAATAAATATATATTTTATATGAATAATAACATACAATATATAAAATATATAAACTACGTAATAACATTAGTATTTGTTGTTATTGCCATATTGATTATGAATAGATTGTTATCTCAAACATTTATTAAAGACCCCCACGTTGTTCAAGAAGGATTTACTACGTATTTTAGACAAACTATACGTCCTCATGTGAGACGAATCGGGTACGTAAGAGATGCTGTTTCTTATCAATTTACTAAACGCTTTGGTGATTTTGGTAAAGGTCTTGGTATTTTTTAAAAATTCCAGATATGATGTACAAACAAAATAGTTTTCTTATAGTAATATATATAAGAATGTTTGAAATATTAAATACATTAAATACAAGTAAATATTTTACAGGAGTCATGATGATATTATTGAACATAGGGTCACGATTTGTAGAGATACGTTTAGGTGATTCAATGGAAGCATTTGTTAAATATAACATTGCTAGAGAATTGCTCATTTTCACTATGGCATGGATGGGTACACGTGATATATTAGTAGCGCTTGTATTAACTGCTGTATTCACAGTTTTATCCAATTTTTTAATGAATAGCAAAAGCAATTATTGTATACTTCCAGATAAATATAAACATATAAAAGTTGATACGAATAATGATGGACACATAAGTGATATAGAAATTAACCAAGCTATTGAAACATTGGAAAAAGCAAAGAAGCAAAAGGATAAAGAAAGAAGTCTTGGTTTGTTAAATTCATTTACATCCTTGAAGATTTAAAACGCCGTTTTTGACGGCAAAAAATAATCAAGAATGTAAAATCAATAGTAGGAATCTCACCTACGATGGTCTAACTTTTTCCACTTCTTCTTTGGTATTGGAAGTGGTGAAAGACGAAATTTGAAAACACACAGGGCGTTCTTGCCTATCAATCCAGCACTTTGTTAAGTTCATTATGTTGATTGCTGAATTAGCGTCTCTTGTCTTGAATACGGTTTGTTTGACTTGGGGTCTCACGCATCCAGAACATACTAAAAGACGGAACTGCTTGTTTCCATCGCTGTGTCTGTAATAAGATAAATCGTTATTACATTCACAGCATTTTTTACTTGTATTACATTCATTTATGGTAATTGTATCATATTTCTTATGGATTTGCTTTCGCAATCCTTTATTCATCGTAGGCATAAAGTGTTTCATTTGGGTGCTTCTGCTCCAATTTCCATAACCAATAAGGATATTGTCTCCAAATGTTTCTTTGATTTTATTGAGGAATGTATCTATTGACTTCTTACCATAACTATATTGCCTAAACTTCATTTTCCTCCAAACATCTCGTTGGTAGAAATCTAATGTTTCTTTATTCAGTTTATCCTTTTCTACTAAATACTCTTTGAACTTTTCATAATCAACCGATTTACTATTTTGAAACGATAAATGGGTTTCTTTTTCTATGATATTATTTTGTTTCTTTTCCACTAATAATATTCGTTGGTTTGTTTTCGCTTTGCTTTCTCGCTTTCTTTGAGGTGCTGTATATTGTAGTTTCTTACCATTACTATCCATCATATATACTAACGACCTTTTACCAGGGTCGCAACCAACAATATTACGAGGTGCGACTTCTTTGAGTTGCTCTAATGATAAATCTTCTATGTTATGAAACTCTTGTTCTTGTAAAGTAGGAACTCTTGACCCCCATTTCTTATCTTTCAAATCCTTACGAATAAACAATAAAGAACAACTAA